>Ga0334884_1003120_pt1 | contig 19446 bp, 12 predicted proteins | sample GraSluR1_MG_7_FD_207215 | JGI IMG/M metagenome (GOLD analysis project Ga0334884, IMG submission 207215) | Sludge microbial communities from methane-producing bioreactor in Wageningen University, Netherlands - Granular Sludge_12_05 R1 | ecosystem: Engineered > Bioreactor > Anaerobic >...
GGGTGTGGGGAACCGAAAGGAATATTAATGTCTGATAAACCAGTACCGGAAAGGTCAACTGAAAGGCCTGCAGAGAGGTCATCTGAGAGGCCTTCTGAAAGGCCATCGGCAAAACCGAAACCAAGAACACCACAACGCCGAATAAACAACAGCAATACCAGTCGAAACACTCAGGGCAGGCCTCCGAGGAACGGCAACAACATGCGTAAAAGTGGCCCTCCTAATAAAATGCAGCCACGCCGTAGCAGTGGGATACTTGATGTGGCAAATGAAGATATACCGGATCAAATCAATGGTCCAGAAATTAATATTCAATCGCTGAAAGCGATGACCATGCCGCAGTTGATTACTATGGCTCAGGAACTGGGTATTGAAGATTACAGCGGCTTGAAAAAGCAGGATTTGATTTTCTGTGTACTGCAGAAAAGTATTGAAAAGGCTGGTTCCATCTATGGAACAGGTACGCTGGAAATTCTACCGGACGGCTTTGGTTTCCTGCGTTCTCCGGATTACTCCTATCTTCCAGGACCAGACGACATCTACGTTTCGCCATCACAGATTCGTAAATTCGGACTGCGCACCGGCGACAGTATTACCGGGCATGTGCGCCCGCCTAAGGAAGGCGAGCGATATTTCGCGTTGCTCAAGGTGGAGTCTGTCAATGAAGAGACACCAGAAGTTGCCCGCCAGCGGATCATCTTTGACAACCTGACTCCCCTGCACCCGAATGAACGTATTCGCTTGGAAACCGGTCTTGAAGATATAGACATGCGTGTCATGGACTTGATCGCACCAGTCGGTAAGGGGCAACGTGGTCTGATCGTGGCGGCGCCATTCACAGGGAAAACGGTACTGCTGCAAAAGCTTGCCAACAGCATCAATGTCAATCATCCTGAAATAGCCATAATAGTGCTACTCATTGATGAACGCCCCGAAGAAGTCACGGACATGAAGCGTTCGGTACAAGGTGAGGTAATTGCCTCTACCTTTGATGAACCGCCAGAGCGGCATGTGCAAGTGGCAGAAATGGTGTTAAATAAAGCGCGACGTCTCGTAGAACACAAGCGTGACGTAGTCATCTTGCTGGATTCCATCACCCGACTGGCACGCGCCTACAACACTATTGTACCCGCAAGTGGCAAGGTGCTTTCCGGTGGTGTAGACTCCAACGCACTTCAACGTCCGAAGCGATTCTTTGGGGCAGCACGCAACATTGAAGAAGGGGGCAGCCTGACTATCTTGGCAACCGCCTTGATTGATACCGGAAGTCGCATGGATGATGTGATCTTTGAAGAATTCAAAGGGACAGGTAACATGGAGCTCCATCTCGACAGACGACTGATGGAGAAGCGTATCTTCCCGGCTATTGATGTTCAGAAATCTCGCACCCGCAAAGAAGAACTGTTGATGTCTGAAGAAGATTTACAACGCCTCTGGTTGCTGATGCGTATTCTCACTCCAATGGAACTCGACAAAGCCAGTGAACTGCTCATATCCAAACTGAAGAAAACGAAAAACAATGAAGAGTTTCTGGCCTTGATGCAGAAAATGTAAATAAACCAATACAAATCTATGACGATACTCGGGGACTGTCAATTTTAATCGACAGTCCTCGTTTCTATTTTCTGTTCATTGCTGATTCAGCCGCATACCTGTTTTGATCAAAGCAACTGCCTTATCGTACCATGCTCTTGTATACGCTGAGTTGTGATTTTACAATTGCAAGGTACAGGGGGCTGTTATGAAGCATAACTGTAGCATCGCGGTACTATGCTATATCTTGTTGGGTGTTGCGTTGAGCCACGCCGACGTACCTGATATGAAAATCGATTCTCCCATACGACCGGACAGTAAAGTATATCCCAATGTCGACATTCGCCAGGAAAAAGGTTCCACGCTGGTCTATTGGGACGACGCGATAATTCTGGAACTCCGGGACAACCGACGCCTTCGATTTCGAGCAACCCCACTGAACGACCTCTGGGTTGGTACCAAGCGTACACCGATGGACCTCTGCTGGGCTTACGCGGACAGCGGTGTCAATGATTATGTTGCAGAGCAGGTAGTGTTTAAAAGCGTTGCAAATGAAGAACGATTTTACATCCATGTGGATGCGGTGAAACCTTCTGTCGATGGTAGGGTCTCTGTCAGAATCGATGGATTCTGGAACCCGGAACAACACAACTTTAATTTCCAGCTAACCAACAGCATTTTCTGTGAGCTGGAAGCGTGGTATCTGAATTCCAACAGGGCAAAAAATCTATATGTGTCTAACCCGTCTCTGAAGCCAACCATACAAGGGTTGAATTATCATCTGGAACGTATCTCCTGGCCAGATATTCTGCTGTCTGACCAGCCGGATCGCAAACTGCGCTATGACTGGCTGGTGTATGCAGGCCGAGACGACTCCTACTTTACCTTGATGCCAAAATTGCATATCCCCATTATCACACGCAGAGCTGACTACCCGGCGAGTTCTACTCCCTTATTACATGCAGGGTGCCAATATGGTTTTCTGGATCGTAATCATGGTGGCTGGATTACCAAGATTCTTCAAGCACCTTCTGCCATACAATTTGCGCCTTGCTGGATGTTTTTTGATACCCATTTCTTCCTGGCAAACGCCGTACCCTTGCGTCAAAGTACACAACATCTTGACCTGACCTATATAATACACTTTGTACCTGTACAACCCGATGAGGCAAATGCCCTTCTGGGTAAGGCACAGGAAGTTGGATGGAGAGACCACCCTGAATATCAACTCCCCCTGTTTAACAGACACAATGACTTTCTAGGGTTGGTAACTGAAGAGGGCAACGAACAACACTATGTCTGGTGGGCAAGTAGTTTCAATTGTTTTCGCGACGACACAACAGGCTACAATGACAACTACTCTGTGAGTATTCTGCACACGCAGGAGGATGAAAAAGCTGCCTGGTATGCACGATGCTGGGGGCACCCCTACGATGAAGAGGATGTACAGGGCGAGTATATCATCCGGGCCAAAGTTAAGACCCGTGATTGTGGAGGGGGTGTCCGGATTGGCGTAGCGCAATCTGCAGGTGACTACTGGATTCATGCACGCAATTTTGATCCTGATGCCGCCGACTGGACCTGGTCTGCTGAGTTGACCGGTACCAACGATTGGAGCGACTTGGAAGTGCGGGTGAACATGATCAGAGGTAAAAAGAAAAGTATCGTGCTGGAGCAGGTCGGCTCAGGTCAGTCCTGGTTTGATCAGGTTTGTATTGAAAAACTGAAATAGCATTATTTTAATCATTATGATATTGTTTCATGGGGTGAATAAAAAATAATAGGATAAGAAACATGAAAAAGCATGAATTGTCTGAAGTTGCTATAAAGCTGATTGGGTTGTATGGTTTTATTCTATTTGCCAAGGAAATCATAAATCTTCCCATGATTTATAGTTTTTTTCTGTGGAATCCTGATACAAGTATCAGCAATATCATGACACCTGTGTTTGCAAGTATAATTACTCTAGCCCTCTTATTCATATCCTATATTTTTGTTAAAAGGACAGATTTAATTCTGAAACTATTAGACCTTTCACCACAACATGATGAAGAAGAAAAACCAATTGAAGTTGCAACTTGGTGTCAAATTTCTTTCTGGATATTGATCTTGGGATTGTATTTTTTTGTTTCTTCAGCACCATACGTTGCATCTCACTTGATAGTATCAATCCTGTCCTTAGACCTGTCTACGCAACAGCAAGTACATGTTGTTAATGATTCAGGGCAGTACATACTATCCCAAGTCTTCATGCTCGGCTTGTCACTCTACTTCATTTTCAAAAACCAGTACATTGAATCAATTCTTACCCGAACAAAATCAGAAGAAAAATAATTGGATTATAAAGTAAATACAAAATAAATTATATTTTTATATTAATAAATATTCTACATGATAAGATCAACCCAAAATTGAGGTTGTATGACATGTATATGCTACGCGTTTCTGTGCTCTATATGTTGTTTTGGTGTTTATCGTGTCTGGCGATGATTGGATGTAGTGATACCACTGGTCAAAAAACTGAAATTGTCACAGACCATGAAGAAATATTTCATGTGCATAAAGTAGATCCGCCGCCACCACATTTAAGAGTGTAGCATGATCCTTATTGGGAACAGTTGCAACTGGTTTGATGGATTGGCTTCAGTCAAATGGGAATTTCCATATCCCAAAAATGACACCATAAACTAGAATGAGTAGCAGATTATTACTGGAACCGCGGCAGCGGCACCATGCGCTAATCCGATTCAACAACGGAAAATTAATGATATATTTTCATTTTTACACTAACTATCGTACGGGGTGAGCAATGAGAAATTGGACTCTATTCATATACAATGCCTATATATGCAAGACAAAATATAGCAGTCTACTGTTGATAGTTACTTTAATAATCTGCATGAGTGTTTGTGAACATGCATCCTCAGAAGTGAAGGTCTCCAAAAACAGTGAAGAGTATGCGGATTATTTGCAGAAGGCCTGGGAAATTCTTGAATTACTTGAGCCTTGGCTTCCACTTGATTTGGGTTATATAAAAAGCATGGACCTGGAATTCAGGGAAAGGTACAATTTAGGTCGTAAAAACTTAACAATAAGTTGCATAGAACCAACACATTCAGTATTTATTAATTTCCATGACAAGGAATTTGTGTCATTAAGTATGGAGAATTCGGAGTATGAAAAACATATAGTTGAAATGTCTGAAGATGTCCATAACAAAAATTTGATGGTGGCAAATGAAATACTTCAATTTTTTGATGATTTGCTCCGATTTGACATTGATGATGTAAGTTATAGAAATACTACCAGCAATTTAGACAATGTTACAGAATACACAAGTTGGGGTGCCATGAAATTCTATGAGTATACTGGAATCAGATATGCTGATTGTTATGCGCTCGTTTCTCTTTATTCTGATGGGCCTTATGTTAAAAGGTTCAGTTACATGCCTGCGAAATCATTACCTGATACACAGATTACTACAACGTATACAGAGGCACAAGATATTGCAAAAAAATCTCTTCTCTCACTTGAATACTTCAAAGTAGACAATCTAGATGATATAGTTGCTTATGAAATACCCGAGTTGTGCATTCTCGACCGACCTTTAGATGGTTTATATATGAATTCAACGGCAAATAATTTGGTTATTCCTGATGGGTACATCAAGTCTGATTTGGTATCTGCTCGCTTGTATTGGAAAGTAGAATTATTTAAAGCTGTAGAACCATATTTAAAATACGTTGTTTATGTTGACGCACAAAATAGTATTGTCTTAACTACAGATGTGTCATTTTTAGGTAAGTTACCAACATATTTAAATGATAATTAATTATTAACAAATATCATTAGGCGTATTCTGTGCTTATCTATTAATATAATACTTAAAGATGTAGTTTTTTTTACACACCACAAGGAAATATCCATGTGTGGCCGATTTGCCCAGGCATATGAGCTGAAAGAATTTATCAAACGTTTTGGTGTCGCCGTATTAGATGGTGTTGGATTGCGTTACAATATCGCGCCAGGACAAAATGTCATGGTATTGTTGCATGACAAGGATGCATGTTTTGAACCACGGCTGCTGCGATGGGGCTTGGTGCCACATTGGGCCAAAGACACGGCAATTGGCAGCAGGATGATAAATGCGCGTGGTGAAACAGTTGCGGAAAAACCTGCGTTTCGTACCGCATTCCGAACACATCGTTGTATCGTGCCTGTTAGCGGTTTCTTTGAATGGAAACGGCAGGGGAAAATTAAGGTGCCCCATTATATTCATTCCGCCCAGGGTGAACCCCTGGCATTGGGTGGATTGTGGGCTGTTTGGCATGATCCACAGTCCGGGGATTCACACGAAACATTTACCATCCTGACCGTTCCCGCCAACGAAGACGTATGTGCACTGCACGATCGCATGCCCTTGATTTTAAACGATGCGGATGATAGCCGCTGGGTAGACACGCAGACCTCGGTTGATTTACTAGGCTCCCTCATACGCCCTTATGCTGACGGTCAATTGATATCTTATCCTGTATCCACCATAGTGAATAGTCCATCCAACGATACACCCGACTGTATTCAGAAGCATGAATATGGTGGTCAGACGGAATTGTTCTGAGCAAGGCTTTCTTCATAATCCCAGACGATTGTGGTATGTCCATTGGCGAACAGGTCAGCAAGCTCCTCTTCCAGCAGAGGGCGGTTGATATCCTGGTCTATAAATACACCTTCATCATTGTCCTGATATCGCCATAACTCCACCAATCGGGCTATAGGTGGCACCTGATGCTCCAACAAGTGCAGATGAACAATGCCATCCTCACCGGAACGCCCATGTTGTCTGGAAATGGCGCCACACACCTGCAACCGCAGTCGGACATGCACAGTGACATCCGGCATAGGTGTTCCATTGGAATCAAGCACCGTGAGATGTAAATCACGTGGCTCGAAATTTTCCGGCCAGGCTTTCTGTACCACCTCCAGGGGATTCGGTCCAATCATCAAGCCTTCGCGTCCTAAATAAACCGGAATACCGGCATAGATGCCATCTGGGTCATAATATAATGCTTCTTCCAGATACAACGGAAGCGCAGGCGCAATGACATGAATCTCCCCATTGGTATCCGTGCTAAAAGTTCCAAGAGCCAATCCATGATGACCCCCACAATGATTTTCGGTGGTCATATAGACTGCCAGGCGTACTTCTTTATTGGTCATGGGAGTACCGTTCTCATCCAGTATAAGAATTACCCGTTCCTCTAATTCTGGTAATATCATTGTGGAAATGCCAGATTGCGTACTAGCTACTTCGGCAGCCATCCCGGAGATTCCGGTGTACACCATGTGTAATACTTCTTTCCAATAAAGCGTGATCAATTCATCCAGGGGTATATTCTGTTCTCGATAGATTTTGAATTCCTCCGTCAACACCTGATCAGGTGCCCTGTACCAGTGGTTGTCCGGAAGAGATAGCGCAACAACAAAGGTACGTCTGCCCATGGTCAAAAAATCAATCAAATTTTCATAGGATAAATCATTGGTCTGCCTGTCAGACAATCTACCCACCAGCATTTCTGGCGTAAACGTAAAATTCAGCATCCCGTTTTCAACCAGACCCAGATCATATTCATGCACAAATCCCCAACCGATGCAATACAGCTTTAATATTCCGGATTCTACCGGATTACCAGGCTGGCCAACCGCAAATCGAAAATCGCGTGACAATTCATCCTCGGTAAATTCACGGATTGGCATGGCACTGCTGTTGTGTTCAGGCAAACCAAACACGCTGCTATGTGACATGGCCCAAGCTTCAAAACGTTCTTGCCATCCAGATTTCTCGTTTGGTCCAAATATATCAAATCTGCTATCGCGAGGATTTTCCCCCAGTCTTTGAATAATTTCCCACGCAGTATTTTTACACCAGTTCTCATCCAGGTCTTGTTCTATCACCTTGCGATAGAGTATGGGTAATCCCAATTCAGTGTCCATCTCCAGTAATGCCTGCGTACTGAGACTGATATAAGGGTTCGGCCAGCCTCTGACATTAGTTCGTGGGACTGCAACTAACAGCGCGCCCAGAGTAGCTGATGCTTCATCTGTATTGAGCCTGCCAATTGCTACAATTGCGGCATTTCGCACCTCCTCCTCGACATCGTGCAGCGCCATCCGCAAAGGGGGCAAGGCCTCTGGATAACCCCTACTTCCCAGCTCCACTACAGAGGATTTCCGTGCATCTTTACCCCCTGTGATGAGCAGATCATTAAGCCTGCCAAGACGTTTCTGGTATATTTCTCTGAGTAACACCGATGCTGCGGGAGTATCAATCTTTCTCAAGGTATCAACCAAATGCTTCAGTATCTCTTCCTCTGGCATCGTCTGTTTGTTATACTCACTGAAGGTTTCCACAGTAAGATCACCATATTTCTCCAGACCATAAATGCGTTGTAATGACACAAGATAACGTACCAGTAAAAGCGTATCATCTTCAGGCCACCAGCCCAGGCGAAACAACTCCTGGGCGGTTTCAGCACTTAAATGTACTCGCAACTGCTCCACAAGAGATTTTATGATTTCTTCTTTGTTTTTCTCAGGTTCAGGTTGCTGTGCTCTCCTGGCTCCATATAAACCTTCTTGAACTCCACCCATGCCCATGCCTCTGCTCATGCCACTTGCCACTGGTCTTTCTGTGGTAGTCGTCACCATCGTTTTTCCGTGAAGCGCTGCAAGGGAAGCCAATGCGTTATGGGTGCGCTCGGTCATCGGCCAGACTCCATACTGGACAAATTCAATATGACCGTCCATGTACAACACATTGCCGCCGTCGGGGTGGTTACCCAGCTTATCCATCATGACAGGTATCGCCGACTGTGCTCGTGTACTTGTTGCTGGACTATTGATATCGGTGATGAAGAAGCGTTCAACACCTTCATTTAATCGGAGAATGTGCCGTTTTTCTCCATCTTCGCTTGTTGCTTGCAGAATATCTGGCAATACTTCACCTGTTTCGACGGATACTTGGTATGCGGCAGCGAATGCTTCTACATCGGTATCGTCTCTCAGAGCGTAACCCAGGTAATAATAGTCACTGGACTGAAAATGGGTACGGAGACTTGCATCGCTCAAAGGGTTAACCGGAATATCTGGTACCGGGGAGCGAGCAGGGCAAATCAATATCCGCATGTCTTTAACGTAATCGGGATACACTAATGTCGGTTCCGGCATTAAATAACCTGCATCTTTCGAAAACAGGGGGAAGAGGCCACGATTATCGCTGGCATACATCTTAAAAATCAAACCCCATTCCCTCAGGTGGTTGGCGCAGTCGGCGCGATTTAGTGCGGCTACTAACAGGATATCGTGTTCTTCCTGAGAACTTGGCTGCGATACTAGTCCGGCATCTGATGGGTTCTGGGCGTTGGTGAGAGTAACGGTGCCGAATATCAGGGAAACTGCAATAGCCAGCATGGACCAGGTACGCCCATCGTATCGGAAAGCGGCGATGCGACGAATACGGTTACCGGTTGCGGAATGTGCTTCCACAACACCGGCAAGTCCTGCCATACCGGGGAAAGGTGCAGCCTTCTGGTGCTTGCGCAATAAGGACAGCATGGTCATGCCATAGGCTTGCGCTTCACCCGACTCGGTATGGCGTAGCGCGAAATCATCACAAGCCAGTTCCCGATCATGGCGTATACGCCGAAACGCGAACCACAGCACCGGATTGAACCAATGCAGGGCAAGCAGCAGTGTGCAGAACCAGTTCATCACAATGTCTTTACGTCGGACATGCGCCAGCTCATGCAAAAATACATAGCGCAACTCCTGAGGCGTGAGTTCCTGGACAGCCTGTGGTGGCAACAAGAGTTTGGGTCGGTAAAACCCGAATATAGCCGGGCTCTTCAACAGATGACTTTCGAAGAGACGTACTCCGGAAGTTTTCATACGGGTAGCACTGTCTTCGAATACTGCAAGCAACGTTGTATCTTCCACTGGAGCAGCGTATCGCAATCGCAGGGTGTACCATAAATTGATCAACAACACATACGTGACCAACAGGCATACACCCACAAACCACACCAATGAGAGTACACCCTGCCAATGCATAGACAAAGTAGTGGCCTGATCTGGAGATAAAGTAGTGGTGTTGTCGGATGAAGTCGGGACTTTGGATGTCGCTGTTACAGCAGCCTGGGTACTTGGTGCGCTTTGCGTAGTAACAATGAGGCTTTCTGTAGGTGTGTAAGTGGCTGGTGTTGCCAGGAGGGTATCAGGTGTAGTGATTGCTTCCTGTGCTACTTCGCCTGTCACAAAGTACGTTGAACTAGCCTCCCAACCTTGATCAATCAGGTTGAAAATGCTTAAGGGACTCTCGGGCGCGACCGGCAATATGAGTCGAATTACCAAGGCCAGCCAGAGTCCGTAATACCAGCGTACCGGCAGACGATGACGCAGCAACCATTGGGTAAGCAAAATGAGTACTACCACAACGCTGGCCTGCAAGGATGTCTCCAGAACCCAATGAAACACAGGGGAAATGGTGTCAGAAAATTGCACAAGTACGTTCATTGATCCTCTCCTTTTTGCGCCAGAATGCGTCGCAATGCTTCGATATCATCTTCTGTTAAAGTTTCTTCCGTCAGAAATTGTGCCAGCATGGGTGTGAACACACCACCATGAACCCTGTTGATAAAGGAACGTGTTTCCGCGTGTACGCAAGCGGCTTCATCTACCAGTGGGTAATAACGGTACAGCCGGCCTTCCTGCTCATACCCGAGCGCGCCTTTGCCCAGCAGTCGATTCAATAATGTACGAATAGTTCGTGGACTCCAAGATACCTTACCCTTCAACGCCGAAACGACCTCCTGAGCCGTGCGCGGCGCTTTCTCCCACAATATCCGCATGATCATCCACTCAGAATCTGAAATTTGCGGTAAAGATTTCATTGATACGCCTCCTTTGATTACAAGTGTAATTGAATTGTATTACATTTGTAATCAAAAGTCAAGCAGTTTCTATAACAAATAATTTTGATCCATAATGGCATTAAATTTAACACATAGGATATGGCCACAGTGAATTAATCGCTTCCATGAATGTCATAACACATCAGGAAAAGAGCTGCCAATGGATAGAGTATAAAAATTCCCTATGCATGGAAGTCATCGATCCTTTTGAGAACTGGTTACGATTCGATGAAACGTAGGATGTATGATTTTTATATGGATGTAGAAGTTGTTGGAAGTTTTCATTGTAACCTTGTCTGAGCTTGCTGAATAGAGAATGTAAAAGAGATTCGTTCCACTAATAAATTACCGGACACCTGGCGTTGCTCAGAAAGCTGTCACACAGGAGAATTATATGTCAGCAACATATTCTATTCGTTTATGTATAACTATAGTATTATTTTTGTGCGCATTGGCAAACGCTACTGAAGACATTACCGATACACTCTACCTTGAACATATCGGGCTTGTTGCACCGAACATTCTTGGCCTGACCCTCAGCGATGGCTATCTTCTGCCCGCAGTACAGGAGGAATATATAGAACAAGAAGGTGATGTGATCAATAGTGGGCATTTCCCACATCAGTTGTTGGTTCGTGATGGTGAAATAATCGGCCATGTAGGCGGAATTGATAACACAATATTCATTCCATTTGACGCCCTTGTATCATCCAATTTTGATGTGAACAAATTTCACTCCCAGGCATCTTATGTATTAATGTCTGATAGCGATGATGTATTCAACGATGGCGTTGAACCGGTGGAAATATATCGCAAGTCAAAGCCGAGAAATTTGGGTAGAACCGGGAGCTGGGAGTTTTCCGGACCGTACACCCATGTTGTGTATTTAAAATTTCCACATCCATTTCGTGAGGGCGAAAACTATACCCTGAACTTCGATGAATTGCCACTACACCCGGTGTCGATAACTATTGATTCTACTGAGCGGCTCAGTGAAGCGATACATATTACCCAAATTGGATTCCGCCCTGATGATGTTGCCAAAGTCGCCTTTTTGTCCTGCTGGATGGGGGATGGGGGTGGTCTGAATTATGTGGATGCACCTGAATTTGAATTGATTGATACTGGCACGAAAAAGGTAGTTTATACAGGCTCTTTTACCCTGTCCAAAGCTGTCGATGACATGGATGAAGATGCTTTCGCGCAAAACTACAATAATACAGATGTGTACATTGCCGATTTCAGTGAATTTTCTGTGCCTGGCGAATATAAACTGGTGATCCCCGGAATAGGTTGTTCTTTTCCATTCAAGATCGATGATGCGGTCTGGCAACAACCATTCATCACATCGGTGCGTGGGTTGTATCACCAACGGAGTGGCATTGCGCTTGGACCACCCCACACGGATTTTATTCGACCCCGGAACTTCCACCCGGAAGATGACCGCATTGTTTACGCATCAACCACACAACTCATTGACACCGGGAATGGCCCTCTCGGCTATGATGCGGAACCAGACAACTTTCTAGCATTGGTTCGTGGGCGAACAGACACCAAGGTAGATAATGCCTGGGGAGGCTACCATGACGCCGGTGATTGGGACAGGCGTATTCAACATTTGAACGCAACACGCTTCTTGTTCGACTTGGCTGAATTTTTCCCCGAATATTTCAAGGGACTACATTTAAATATCCCGGAATCTGGAAGCATCATCCCAGATATCATTGAAGAAGCACTTTTTGGACTGGATGTATATCGTAGGTTGCAAACTGAAGAGGGTGGAATACGAGGCGGTATCGAGTCAGAAGAACACCCCAGGTATGGTGAAACCAGTTGGACAGACACACTTGTAACGATGGCCTACGCGCCAGGTGCCTGGTCATCCTATATATACGCGGGAACGGCTGCCCAGGCAGCAAGATATCTTACGCCGCTCTATCCTGCGCGTGCAGAGGTATACCAGGTAAGTGCGATGCTAGCAATGCATTGGGCGGAATCAGTGTTACATGCCGAGCCAGGGACGCGTTCTGTAAAGAGCAGAAATATACAGTACCTATTACTGAATCTCCTTTTTTTGACAACAGCTTGGACGCTTTTATTTCGCTATTCCTGGAAGCTGCCACCTGCCCCTCGTTTGACAGCCAAAACGTTGTGTATAGGTATGATTCCACTATCCATTTGGATGTGTTTCTCAAAACTGATCGATGGACGATACCCACCAGATTTACACCGTCAACACCAGATAAATGATGCCAGAAATTACGCAGCAGCCGAGATGTTCCAGTTAACAGAAGACACGCACTGGCAAGATATATTTCTGGAAACAACCAAGCTGACTGATGATGAAGCCCCATTATTTGAATGGCGAAGTCATAATCAGGCCGAAGGCGCATGGGTGTATGCCCGGATTAACCTGGAATCTGTCGATTCAATAATGCAAGAACGATGCATCCAGGCAATCATCACAGAAGCAGATGAAAGGTTGGAAGCAGGGGAGATGACGGGATACCGTTGGATTAAATATCCCTGGCGACCATTTGGTCTTGGTGTTCCAACAACCCTGGATGCCCTGTCTGTATTGCGTGCGCACGTACTGACCCAAGAACCCAGGTATCTCCAAGGTATACAACTGGCAGCACAGTTTGGCGCTGGGGCCAATCCAATGAACATGGCAATGACGACAGGTGTCGGACATGCCTACCCGCAGAACCCCTTACATCTCGATTCACGATTTTCAGGGCAAGCGGCACCACCTGGATTGACTGTATTGGGCCCAGTCGGGATGGATAGCCCGTGGTTTGCCCCTTGGATGCGTGACATCTTGCGTCCTCATATGTATCCGGAAATGAAGTATTGGCCACCTATTGAATCCTATATGGATGTATTCTGGGTACCGTTCACTTCCGAGTTCACCATACACGATACCATCGGGCCCAATCTATTGTATTGGGGGTATTTCGCAGCACGGCCAGACTCCAATCAGGAACAAACACGCAGCACCACCGACAGCAGTGATGATATATAATTGAAAACATATTTTTACAGTAACATAAAAATAATATTTCTTACTATTTTCTGCTAAAGATTATTAACATATTTGATTCTATATTAAATATTTGATAATATGAATATATCGGTTCATCTATGTAGTATTTTACTGCATTGGTGCTAAGAGGGAATCCGGTTTGAATCCGGGACTGCCCCGCAGCGGTAATCTGGAACGAACGGCACAATTTTACGCACTGGAAGCTCCTGTAGAGCAGCTGGGAAGCGGTGCCCAGTAGGTTGGTCTCAAAAACCCGTGCCAGTAAGTCCGAAGACCTGCCGACGGTGATGCTGTGCCATTGTCATAGCTGCTACATCTTCGAGGGAAGAATGAATAAGCGAACGGATTGTTGGTGCGTTCAACGCAGCAACGTGCTATTTGCTGTGCTACAGCCGATTTTCTATAATTGGTGTGTAACACTTCAAAATGCTGTTGTAGCTGCAACTCTAATTTCAAAGAGCATCTATAAACACAAGTGCTTTGAAAGTCATATTACCCTACCACCAAAGCATCCAAGACAAGGCACACAGTTTCACCAGGACATTTTAGAATCCTACCCTATCAAGAAGGATACAAATGTATGCCTGTTCTCTCATCAAGTCTTGGATTTCCCAGAATTGGAGCTGCACGTGAACTGAAAAGAGCCTTGGAACAATACTGGGCTTCAAAAATTTCGACTAGTGAACTGCTGCACGTTGCATCAGAAATTCGTTGTCGGCATTGGACTATTATGCGTGATGCAGGAATTGACCATATTCCTGCTGGTGATTTTTCTTTGTATGATCACATGCTTGATATGGCCATCACTGTAGGAGCTATACCGGAACGGTACCAGACCATATCAGACACATTGGTGCAGTATTTTGCCATGGCCCGCGGCATACAAGACCGTTCAAATAATATAGATGTGGCGGCAATGGAAATGACCAAATGGTTCGATACTAATTACCACTACATTGTTCCAGAATTAGCACCTGATCAACAATTTGTCCTGAACCCAAACGCTTTGTTTGATTCCATCAAAGAAGCGCGTAAACTTGGCATAGAACCTCGTCCAGTTATACCTGGACCGGTTACATTTCTCCTGCTGTCAAAATCAACAGAATCTGATTCTAAAGGATCGTTGTTGCATTTGTTGAAACCCATGTTGTCTGTGTATGAAGAACTGCTGGAAATGTTAAAAAAAAGTCAAATTGCATGGGTTCAAATTGATGAGCCTTGTCTGGTACTGGAATTGGATGAAGAAACCAGAAATGCTTATCAACACGCATTATTGCGTCTATCTTCTTTGAAACGTCGTCCCAACATTGTTCTTACAACTTATTTTGGTGATATTACAGAGAACTTGCCGCTAATCACACAATCTCCACCAGAAGCACTTCATCTCGATCTGGTACGTGCCCCGGAACAGTTTGATACAGTACTTGACACTATTCCTGATTCGATGACGTTGTCTTTAGGAGTCATTGACGGCAGAAATATCTGGCGTACGAATCTGGATGCGGCACACGCGCAAGTATATAAAGCGGTTAAAGCCCTTGGTAGTGAGCGGGTGATGGTGGGACCTTCCTGTTCATTGATGCACGTGCCTATAGACCTTGATCTTGAATCAGAAATCGATCCCGAACTCAAAAGCTGGCTTTCGTTTGCAACTCAGAAACTGGATGAAATAAAGGCCATTTCCGAATCAGCCACAATGGAGTCTGGTCAAGGCACCTTGTTTACAGTATCGCGTGACGCAATTGCAACGCGGACTTCATCTCCAAGAACCAGGAACGATACGGTTCGAGAACGAATTGCTGGTATTGATGCATCTATGCTGCAACGCATGTCTGTATTCACGGAGCGAAGAACACAGCAAGATAGGTGCCTCGGGTTGCCTGTGTTTCCAACAACTACAATAGGATCGTTTCCCCAGACTGCCGAGGTACGTAAAAAGCGTGCCGATTGGCGAAGTGGGCGTATTTCTGAGACACAATATGATATCTGGATGAAAGAAGAAACAAAGCGTTGTATCGAAAAGCAGGAAGCCCTTTCACTTGATGTGTTGGTTCATGGCGAGTTTGAACGCAATGATATGGTGGAATACTTTGGAGAGATGCTGGAAGGCTTTGCTTTTACAAAATTCGGGTGGGTACAAAGTTATGGTTCCCGTTGCGTTAAGCCACCAATATTGTTTGGTGATGTAGCCCGACAGAAACCAATGACTGTTGGTTGGGCCTGTTACGCGCAATCGTTAACCAAAAAACCGGTGAAGGGAATGCTCACCGGCCCGGTTACCATTTTGCAATGGTCGTTTGTCAGAGATGACCAGCCCCGAAGTGACACGTGTATGCAGATTGCACTCGCGTTGCGGGATGAAGTGCAGGACCTGGAAGAAAGTGGTATCAACATCATTCAAGTCGATGAACCAGCAATTCGTGAAGGCTTGCCATTACAAAAAAGCAGTTGGAAAACCTACTTGAATTGGGCTGTTAAAGCTTTCCGCCTGACAACTTCCGGTGTGCTCGACTCAACTCAAATTCATACGCATATGTGTTATTCAGAATTTGGGGACATACTGGATAGTATTGCAGCATTGGATGCCGATGTGCTGTCCATAGAAACATCACGCTCGAAGATGGAGCTGCTTTCTGACTTCGCTCGCTTTAATTATCCCAATGCAATCGGTCCCGGTGTATATGATATACACTCTCCCAGAGTTCCAGCCGCGGAAGAGCTGGTCGAATTACTGGAACGTGCCGTAGAAGTTATTCCTGCTGAGAGAGTATGGGTGAATCCGGATTGCGGCCTGAAGACACGCGGCTGGGTGGAAGTAGAGTCTGCGCTTCGTGAAATGGTCTTGGCAGCGACTATCATGCGAGGACGATATTTTCATGATCGGCATACGGAATCGTTATCGCAGACCACGAGTGAGAATCTAAATCGATAAACTATATGTATTTGCTATAGCCTTTGCAATATTGGCCGCTCCAAGAGTTGATGATCCTGATAGCTATGATCATTGGTGATGGGGCGGCCTTTATTTCTATTGTGTAATCGATGCGATTGCAATACCGTCTGGGTATACTTGGGAGGAATTTACTATACTGTATTTCGGATTAATTGTAAAAATTGTTGCTTTTGCACATGTTGTTCTATACTTCAAATGACGGTCAGGAAGTATTATCTATTTATTGTATGCGTATTGCTTTCAATAGGGGACAATCTTACATGTGGAGTGTCATGAAATGCGACAAGAATACATTTGGACAGCAATTTTGCTGGGTATGCTGTGGATTACGACCAACAGTTTCGCAGAAGGGCTATCGCAGAGGTTTAATGAGATGAATGACGCAATCACCGATGTAAAGTCGTTGTGCTTGTGGTATGACAAACCGGCGGATGCCTGGGTTGAAGCTTTACCGGTTGGCAATGGGCGCCTTGGAGCAATGGTATTCGGCGGTATTGCTACTGAACGCATTCAAATCAATGAAGACACCATTTGGGCAGGCCCCCCTTTCCCGGAACCGCGGCATGGTGTTGACAAAATTCAAGCTGCCCGTAAGGCATGGTTTGAAGGTGATTTCGCAACTTGTCATGCACTTGTACAGGAAGTGTTAAGTCCCCGGATCAGTCCAAGAAGCTATCAGCCTCTAGGTGATTTGATACTGGAGTCCGAATTTGACGCAACACCCACACAGTACAAGCGTGAATTGGATTTGCATCAGGCGATTGCCCGGACGACTTTCGCGGTCGATGGGGTAAAACACACCAGGGAGATTTTTTGCAGTGCCCCACACCAGGTGCTGGTGCTTCGCTGGCAGGTGGACAAAGCAGCCTCGCTGTCATTCAACCTGCGGATGACCCGTTCAGAAAATGCTGCTGTTCAAGTAATCGGCGAAAATGGATTGCTCCTCACTGGCCAGGCTTCACATGCCGAAACGCATCCCGGAGTTGGTTTTCGGGCTGAATTGCGGCTGCTGACGGAGGGGGGTAATATCCAGGTGGAGGACGATAGTCTCGCAGTCAGTGATGCTGATGCTGTAACTATCCTTGTAGGGGTTAAAACAGATTATAACCACTACGAACCTTCGTCTCCACTGACTGGATTTGACCAGACGGAAACGGTGATTGACCCTGCGGTATCGGACACGCCGTATGAAGTGCTGCGTGGCGCGCATCTTGAGGCGCATCAGGAATTGTTTGGCCGGGTGGCAATCCAACTGGGTGATGACCCGGATACGGGTAGCATTCCAACCGATGAGCGTCTTCGTAAACTGAACACTGCTAAAGATGACCCGGACCTGTGTGCATTGTATTTCCAATTTGGTCGCTACCTCCTGATGAGTTCTTCACGTCCGGGAACTATGGCCGCCAACCTGCAGGGGTTGTGGAATGAGCACATGGAAGCACCCTGGAACGCGGATTACCATATCAATGTAAACATACAGATGAATTACTGGCCGGTGGAAGTCGTAAATCTTTCAGAATGTCACTTGCCCTTCTTCGACCTGATCGAACGGCTACAACCCAGTGGCCGCGAAACGGCCAGGACCACCTATGGTGCACGGGGTATCGTGGCCCACAATACAACAGATGCCTGGCATTGGACCGCGGCCAAGGGCATGCCTGTATATGGTATGTGGCCGCATGGTATCGGCTGGTCCGTACAGCATTTCATGGAGCACCATCGTTTCACCCAGGATGAAGCCTTTCTGCGCGAGCGCGCCTACCCGATCATGAAAGAAGCTGCCCTTTTTTATCTGGATTACCTGGTGGAACATCCGGAAACCGGAGAACTGGTGTCGGGGCCCAGTACTTCACCCGAGAATAGCTATTTTGGCGCTGACCGAGAGGTCTATTCCGTTTCCATGGGTTGCGCAATGGACCAGCAGATTATTTGGGATGTTTTCACGAATTTGTTGGAAGCAGCAGCAATATTAAACATTCAGGATACATTTACTGCTTCAGTTCAAGATGCTTTGACCAAACTTGCCATGCCACAAATTGGTCCGGATGGGCGCCTGATGGAATGGGCATTGCCGTTTGAGGAAGTTGAACCGGGCCATCGCCACATGTCCCATTTGTATGCCTTGCACCCCGGAAGACAATACACCTATCGGAGGAATCCCGACAAGGTAGAAGCAGCACAGAAAAGCATTTTGCATCGTCTGGAACATGGCGGCGCGCATACTGGTTGGTCACGTGCCTGGAACATCAATTTTCAGGCACGCTTCAAAAACGCGGACGCGGCACATGAGAATGTGATTGCATTGTTGCGCGACTCCACCTTGCCGAATCTGTTTGATACCCATCCACCATTTCAAATCGATGGGAATTTTGGTGGTACCGCGGGAATAGCGGAGATGTTATTGCAATCACATGATCAACTTGAAGATGGAACGTATATTTTGGACTTGTTGCCTGCCTTGCCCGATTCCTGGGGCAAGGGAATGGTGCGTGGTTTACGGGCAAGAGGGGCAGTTACTATCGATATGCGGTGGGATGACAAGCAAATGCGGGAAGTCGTGCTGCATCCGGATATGGATGGTTACTTGGCCCTGTCCCTACATACCGGACAGCAGATACAAGAAGTGCTGGACGAAGACAGGAGTGTACCTGTAGAATTTCATAACGATGAAATTGCATGTTTTCCGGTTACTGGTGGTAGACCTTATGTAATCGTGTTCGAACAGTAATTATCTTCGCTTGGTTTTGATTATGTGTTTGCAAGTTTTTCTGTGAAAAAGGGGATGATGTATGTATAAAGTGATGACTGCCCAGTTGATGGCAATGCTTTGTTTTACCATGGGAGCAGCAGCAGTAAATGAGGATGCAATTATGGAACAGAGAACAGTAATTGATGTTACCGATTTTGGGGCTGTTCCCGACAATGACGAAGATGACACACTGGCTGTG
>Ga0334884_1003121_pt1 | contig 19442 bp, 12 predicted proteins | sample GraSluR1_MG_7_FD_207215 | JGI IMG/M metagenome (GOLD analysis project Ga0334884, IMG submission 207215) | Sludge microbial communities from methane-producing bioreactor in Wageningen University, Netherlands - Granular Sludge_12_05 R1 | ecosystem: Engineered > Bioreactor > Anaerobic >...
CGAGGAAGAGGATGACCCAGGTGGCGAAGAGGATGCCGACGCCGAGGGAGATGGCCATGGGGATGAGGAAGCGGGCTTGGCGCGAGGTTTCGAAGATCATGGGGGAGAGGCCGAAGAAGGTGGTGAGGGTGGTGAGGATGATGGGGCGGAAGCGGCGGCCAGCGCCGGCGATGACGGCGGCGGCGGGTTCCAGGCCTTGGAGGCGATAGTCGTTGGTGACGCTGACCATGACGAGGGAGTTGTTGATGACCACACCTGAGAGGGCGACCATACCGAGGATGCTGATGAGGCTGAGGTTGTAGTCCAGGAGGACGTGGCCGATGACGGCGCCGGTGATGCCGAAGGGGATGGCGAGCATGACGATGAGGGGTTGGATGTAGGAGCGGAAGACGACGGCCATGAGGGCGAACATGACGAGGAGGGCCACGGTGTAGAAGATGCCGAGGGCGGCGAAGATTTCGGCTTGTTCCTCTTGTTGGCCACCGAGGGCGAAGCTGAGGCCGGGGGTGTTTTCGAGCAGGTCGGGGACGAAGTTGCGTTGTAGGTCGTTGATGACCTCGTCGGCGGTGATGACGGCGTCGTCGATTTCGGCGCTGACCGTGAGGATGCGGCGGCCATTTTTGCGTTGGATGGTGGTGTAGGCGCGGCCGCGTTCGAAGTCGGCGGCGAGTCGGAGGGGTATTTCGCCGCCTTGGGGCGTGCGGATGAGGAGGGTTTCCAGGGTGTGGGGTGAGGTGCGTTCCGCTTCGGGCAAGCGGGCGAAGACTTGGACCTCGTCGCGCCCGCGTTGCTGGCGCAAGGCTTCTGCGCCGTAGAAGGCGCTGCGCACCTGGCGGGCCAAGGTCCGCTCGGAGACGCCGAGGCTGCGGGCCTCTGGGCGGAGCTTGAAGTCGATCTGTTCCTTGCCGCGGGCGACGCCGTTGTCGATGTCTTTGACGCCGTTGTAGGTGCCCAGGGCGTCGGCGAGGCTTGCGGCGGCCTCTTCGAGGGTGTGGGTGTCGCGGTGGCTGAGCTCGAGCTGGATGGGGGCGTCGGCGCTGCGCGGTCCCATGTTGAAGCGGAAGTTGAGGGCCTCGACGCCGACGGGTTCGCCGACGCGTTGGCGCCATTCGCGGGTGAAATCGCTGGAGGAGTAGGGGCGGTCGCCGGCGGGCACGAGGTAGACGCGGACCCTGGCGGTGTTGGCGCCCGAGGTGCCCAGCTCGGCGAAGACCCCGCGGACGTAGGCGTCGCCGCCGAGGGCGGCGATGGTCTCTTGGGCGGTCTGCACCAGGTGGGTGTGGATTTCGCGGGTGCGCTCGAAGGGCGCGCCGACGGGGAGGCGCACATTGGCCGTGGCCCAGTCGCCTTCGACTTGGGGCATGAGGGTGAAGGGGAGGTTGCCAGCGGCGAGAAAGCCCCAGGTGCCGATGAGGATGGCGACGCCCGTGGCGATGACCAGGTAGCGCAGGGCGATGGCGAGCTGCACCATGGGCTGGAAGACGCGGCGGGTGAACCACTCGACGGCCTCGGCGAAGTAGCGCTGGGCGGCGCGTACCAGGCCGAGGATGCCTTTGGGGTTGCGGCGCAGGTGGGCGAGGTGGGCCGGGAGGACGAAGAGGGATTCGACCAGCGAGAGGGCAAAGATGGAGATGACCACCACGGGGATGACGGCGTAGAACTTGCCCATGGTGCCGGGGAGAAAGATCAGGGGGATGAAGGCGGTGATGGTGGTCAAGACGGCGAAGGTGACGGGCATGACCACTTCGCGCACGCCGGCGATGGCGGCCTCGAGGCCGCCTTTGCCATCCTGGCGGTGTTTGTAGATGGCCTCACCCACGACGATGGCGTCGTCGACGACGATACCGATGGCGAGGATGAAGGCGAAGAGGGAGATCATATTGAAGGTGACGTCGAGGGCGGTCATCAGGAGGAGGGAGCCCAAGAAGGCGGCGGTGATGCCCATGGTGACCCAGAAGGCCAGGCGCAGATCGAGGAAGAGACCGAGGATGAGCAGGACCAGGCCCAGCCCGATGTAAGCGTTGCGCATCAAGAGGCCGATGCGGTCGCTGTAGGTCTCGGAGCGGTCGGACCAGATGGTGGTCTGCACGCCAGGCGGCAGGGTCTCGTTCTTGATGGCCAGGTAGCTCTTGACGGCGGCGGCGATGGCGAGGGGGGTCTGGGCGCCGATGCGAAAGACGCTGAGGGAGACGGCGCGTTTGCCGTTGAGGTAGGCCTCTTGATCGGTCTCGCGGAAGGTATCGAGCACGGTGGCGACGTCGCGCAGCCGGATCTGGGTGCCGTCGTCGCGGCTCAGGAGGATGGCCTCTTCGAAGTCCGAGCCGAAGTCGCGCTTCTCCGTGGTGCGCAGGAGGATCTCGCCGCCCGGGCTCTTGATGCCGCCAGCGGGGAGGTCGATGGAGGACTGGGCGACGTTCTGGGCGACCTGCTCGAAGGTCAGCCCGTAGGCGTGCAGCGCGGCTTGATTGAGCTCGATGGTGATTTCCGGGGGCCGGACGTTGTTCAGCTCGATGAGGGTGATGTCGGGTGACATGAGCAGCTCATCGCGGAAGGTCTCGGCCAGCTCGCGGAGGCTGCGTTCGTCGAGGTCGCCGGCGATGATGACCTCGAGGATGCGTTGGCGGCGGGAGGCCTCGGCGATGATGGGTCGCTCGGCGTCGACGGGGAGTGAGGTGAGGCGGCCGATGGCCTTCTCGATTTCGTTGCGCACCGTGGGGGTGTGGGCGTCCGAGAGGATCTCCACCATGACCGATCCCGAGCCTTCACGGGCGGTGCTGACGACCTGCTTGACGCCGTCGAGGCTGCGCACGGCCTCTTCCAGGGCGAGGAGGATGCCCTCCTCGACCTCTTCGGGGCTGGCCCCGGGGTAGGGCACGGTGATGTTGACGATTTCGAGTTCGACTTCGGGGAAGAGTTCCTGCTTGACGTAGGGCAGGATGAGCAAACCACCTGCCATCATCAAGAACATCAGGAGGTTGGCCGCGACGCTGTTGGCGGCCATATAGGCCAGGGGGCCTCTGGCTTGGGATCCACCCTCGCCGGGCGTGGCGGCGGCGGACTCGGGGCGCGGTGCCTCGCTCATGGCTGGCTCCGTTGGCCGCGCTTCTCTGGGCTTCGTTCTGGCGCCGCGTCTCGAGATTTTTCGCCCGCCCCTGGGCCTCTGCCACCCTCCTCCCCGCGGACGCGCAGGCGCATGCCCGCCGTGGGCGCGGCGAGCAGGGTGGTGATGTAACGCTCGCCGGGAGCGATGCCGTCGGTGGCGATGAGGCGGTCTTTGTCGCGCCACACGACGGTGAGGGTGCGCGCCTCGAGGCGTTGCTCGTCGTTGATGATGAAGAGGCGATCGCCGTCGCGGACGGCGTCACGGGGGATGGCGATGCCCGTGATGGCGTCGCGGGCCGGGAGGGTCGCTTCGACGAAGGTGCCCAGCAAGAGGGGCTTGCCTTCTGGCGGTCCCAGTGGGTCGGCGACCTCGACGAGAACGCGGGCCATGCGGCCCAAGGGCTCGACGTCACTCTGGAGGCCGAGGATGGTGCCTTGGCGTTCGACCATGCTGTATTCCGCACGGTAGCGGAGGGTGACGGGTGAGCCTTCGGTGGCGTTCCAGCCAGGGATGTTGATCCAGTGGACTTGATCGGCTGGGATGCTGAGGGTGACCCAGAAGTGATCCGTCCCGACGAGCGTGGTGAAGGGGGTCTGGGTAGAGAGGATGTCACCGATCTCGACGTTCTTCTGCTGGACCATGGCATTGAAGGGGGCGCTGATGCGGGCGCGCTCCAGATCGAGTTCGGCTTTTTTCAAGCGGGAGCGAGCGGCGTCGATGTTGGCGAGGGCGATGCGCACCTGGGGCTCTCGGGTGGCGAGGTGGCGCTGCTCCGGGGCCAAGGGGCCCAGGCTGTCTTCGAGGCTGGCGGCGAGGAGATCGACCTCGCGGGCGGCCACTTGGCTGCGCCCCTGCTCCAGGGCGAAGTGATCTTCGGCCTGGGCGAGGGCGATGCGTTGATCATTGACGGCCAGCGCATAGTCGCGGCTGTCGAGGCGGAGGAGGAGCTCGCCTTCTTGGATGCGGCCACCGGGGATGAGGGCCGGGTGGAGCCAGACCACGCGGCCCGGGACCTGGGCGCGGAGCTGGATGTGGCGGGCCGGGGTGACTGTGCCGAAGCTCTGGATTTGGACCTGGTGGGTGGCGCTCGTGGCGGTCTCCACCTCGACCAGGGTGCCGCGATCTTTGGGTTTTTGCCGCCCCGGTGCTTCGGCTGCGGCGATGAAGTGTTGGGCGACGAGCCAGCCGACGAGGACCACGGCGACGGCGCCTACTGAGTTGAGGAGAAATTGGATGATTTTTCGAAGCATGGGGCTTTAGGGGGCGCCTTGGCCGCGGGAGAGGGTCATGGGGTGCGCTTCCAGGTCGGGGCGCGGTGGCACCCAGGCGCCACCGAGGGCACGAAAGCGCTGGACCCAGTACGAGAGGTATTGGCGGTGGATGTCGAGTCGGCTGAGCTGGAGTTGTTGGAGCGCCGCGAGGGCGGTGATGACGCGGCTGTAGTCGGTGATCCCACCGAGGAATTGCTCGCGGGCCATGTGGAGGGCGAGGCTGGCGGTGTTGAGCTGGAGGTCGAGGTCGTCGAGGAGCTGCCTCTGCACTTCGCAGAGGGCATGGCTGCGTTCGACCTCTTCGAGGGCCACGAGGATGGCGTGGGCGTAGGCATAGACGCGCTCGCGCCAGACGGAGTGGGTGCGGCTGAGCTCGGCGGCGCGGCGGCCGCCATCGAAGACGGGCCCGCCGAGGGTGGCCCCCAGGCTCCAGAAGAGTTGATCCAAGAGATCGAGGGGGGCCGTGGCGGCGAGCATGAGTGAAGCGCTCAAGCGCAGGGTGGGCAGGCGGTCAGCCATGGCGACGATGATGCGGGCGTCGGCCGCTTCGACTCTGCGGCGCGCCGCGCGCAGCTCAGGGCGATGTTGGAGGAGGTCTTGGGGCGCGCCGAGGTGTAGCGCTGGGTCGGGCAGGGGTAGCTGGTCGAGGTGCGCTGGGACGTCGATGGCTTGGGCGCGTCCCAAGAGCACAGCGAGGCGCAGTCGGGCCAGGAAGTCCTGGGTGTCCACGGGGACGAGTTGGCTCTGCAGGCTTTCGAGTTGTTGCTGTTGTTGGAGGACATCGAGGGCCGAAGCCTGTCCCATGGCGAAGCGGAGGCGGACGAGGTCCAGATAGGTGGAGGCGATGTCGATCTGTTGCTGGCGCAGGGCCCGCCGGGCGCGCTGGTAGCGGACATCGAGCCAGGCCTCGGTGACCTGGGCGACCAAGGTCATGGCGGCGGCGTGGGCCATGTCGGCGACGGCCTCGCGCTCGAGCTCGGCGGCGGCGATCTGGGCAGCGACCTTGCCCCAGAGGTCGACCTCGTAGCTGGCGGCGGCGGAGACTTGGAAGTTGTTTTGGGTGACGGCGCCGCGGGCGCCGCCGCTGTGGGCGCGGCCGACGCTGGCCTGAGCGTCGAGGCTGGGCCAGCGGGCGCTGGCCGCCTGGTCGAGGGTGGCCTCGGCTTGGAGGAGGCGCTCCCAATAGGTGCGGAGGTCGAGATTGTCGTCCAGGGCGGCGGCGATGACGCCGTCGAGATCGGGGTCGTCGAGGAGGGACCACCACCGCTCAGGTGCGTTATGGGCGTTGAGGTGGACGTGGGAGAAGGTGTCCGGCAGGGGTGGTTGCGGAACGGAACCGACGTGGGCGGTGCCCAAGCAGGCGGACAAGAGCCAAGGGAGCGATAGGAGGCATCCGGCGCAAGTGGCGCGGCTCAGCAGGCTGGCGGCGAGATTAACGACAATAGGTGGCATCACGAATACAGTTGCGCGCTTTGCTGAATCCCGGGTCGGAGTTCATGAGGTCGATGCGCCACACGCCTCCTCTGCGCACGAGGGTGTAGATCTTTTCTCGGTTTTCGAAAGCGATTTTGACTTTGACCGTGTCTTCACTCCAGCGATCGAAGAAGCTGGGTTCTTCGACGACGTCGAAACCGCCCTCTTGGGCCATGAGGGCCATGAGGGTGTCCCAGGTCCAGTGGATTTTGGGATCGAAGTCGCCGGGCGGCCGGTTGGTGTTGAACTCGTGGACTTGGTCCATGGTCTTGATGGTTTCTTTGGTGAAGCCGCGCTTGAAGGTGTCCGTGTCGCTCTGTTGGGCGGCATAGACCGTGGTGTCGAGGACCGCGACGGGGCTCTGGAAGAAGTCCATGAAGCGGATGTCGTTCCACCACATGTAGACATAGGTCCCGACACCGATGGCTGCAATGACTCCAACAGCGATGAGCACTTTGTATATCCAAGACATGGTCGAGGACCTCCGTAGCGAGGGGGCTTATGGGCCAGCATGACGGATCGCGACAAGATGGGCTTGAAGGCCGCTGGCGCAGCGGCTATACGCTAACGTCGAAGGTGCCCCTGTCAAGGGAGTGGCGACATTCGCTCGCTGTGGGCGGGTGGGCCAGGTTAGCCCTGCGGCGTGCCATGGTGCCGCGGCGCGCGGGTGCCCATGGGGCCGGCGTGCGGGTCTTCGAGGAGGTCTTCTTGTCCACGAAGTGTGAGGCCATTCAAGCGCGGCTGGCGGCGATGGCGGACCCCCAGGTGGCGCTGCATTCGGCGCGCTATTTCAAGACCGGTCCTGGGGAGTACGGCGCTGGTGATCGCTTTCGCGGTATCCGGGTCGGGCCGCTGCGGCGTTTGGCCAAGGAGGTGGCGGCGACGCCCCTGGAGGAGGTGGCGGCCCTGCTTCGCTCAACCTTTCACGAAGACCGCCTGCTGGCGTTATTGTTGATGATACAAGGCTTTGAGCGCGGCGATGCCGAGACGCGCGACGCGATCTTTGGTCTCTATCGGGATCAGATGGCCTGCATCAACCAGTGGGATTTGGTGGACGCCTCGGCGGCGCACATCCCCGGCGCCTACATGCGGGATCGGGACCGGCAGCCTCTCTATCTTTGGGCCCGATCGCCCGTGTTGTGGGCGCGCCGCATCGCCATCGTGGCGACCTTCCACTACATCAGAGAGAGGGATTTCCAGGACACGCTGGCCCTGGCGCGCTTGCTCCTCCACGACAAGGAGGACCTTCTGCACAAGGCCGTGGGATGGATGCTGCGCGAGGTGGGTAAGCGCGATCAGGCGGTGGAGGAGGCCTTTCTGCGCGAGACCTATGGGGAGATGCCGCGGATGATGCTGCGCTATGCCATCGAGCGCTTCCCCGAGACGCTGCGGCAGCAGTATTTACAAGGGAAGATCAGCGCGGGCTGAGGCGCCCGGGCCCTGCCCCGGCGTGCCGGGCCTGGGGTGGTGCCGTGGCAGGGAGACATCGGGCTTGGGCCAAGGCGCCATCGGCCACTGCGCAAGGTTTGACAGCGGGCTTGCGCTGGTGATATGAAGCGCCTTTCGTGGTGAGGTGTGTGAAGCACTGGATGGCGCCACTGGTCGTGTATCGGTTTTTTTTCGACACCTGATGGTCAGTCCGTGGCGGTTGCTCTGGCACCCGTTGCGCACTGATTCCTCCCCCAACCCACCCGCGATGGGGTGGAAGCAAGGAGCTGCCTGCTCATGTTTGCCATGTTAGTCGTTGCCGTTGGCGTTGCTGCCGTCATGATTGTCCTGTGGATGAAAGCGAAACACGAAAGTGACGCCATTTTGGACAAGTTCGAACCTCTGCGCCAAGAACGGGAAGAGCTCAAGCGGGAGGTGTCGCAGTTGCGGGCCAAGGTGAGCCAAGGCCCGACGCAGGTCGCGGCGGACACGGGCGCCGTGGTTGCGAAGAAGAGCAAGAAGAAGAAAGGCGAGGAGGGCGCAGAGGAGAAGAAGCTGCGCGAGTTGAAGGAAGAGAACTTCAACCTCAAGGAAGACCTGAAGAAGCTCCGCAAAGAGATGCGCGAGCTCGATGGTGCCGACAGCGAGAGCCAGCGCGCCATTGTGGAAGCCCGCGCCGATACGGATCGTTTCAAGCAAGAAGTCGATGTGTTGCGGACCCGGATCAAAGGTCTGGAGCAAGAATTGGCGGCGCGCAGCGAAGAGGAAGGTGCCGTAACGAGCGCAGCGCCCGTGGAGAGCGATGGGGAAGAGCGATCGGCGGCGCAGGCCGAGATCGAGAAGTTGCAGCGCTTGCTCAGGAAAGCCCAAGGCGACTTCAGCGAGCTGAAGCGCGATCATCGGGAAGAGCTCGACGCCTTGCGCAAAGATGCCATTGCCCAGATCAAGGGGGGCAACAAGGAGCGCAGCCAGCTCAAGCGACAGAACAGCCAGCTCAAGAAACGGGCTGACAACAACCACAAAGCTTTCTTGGTGCTGCGTTCCCAGCTCATGTTGGTCGAGCAACGGCTCGCCGCGGTGGATGAGGCTTACAAAGCCAGCGTGCCCATGGGGACCTCCCAGCGCCACATCGAAGAGGCGTTGAACTTCTACCACACCAAGGATGCGCGCGAGGCCAAGGCGCGGGAGGATGCCCAGAAGGCGGTGGCCAAGCTGGCTCAGCTCGAGAAGACCCTGCGCGCCAAGGGCTTGGATCCCGACGCGCTGGAGACGAGCCTCGAGGCGGTCGCGCGACCGGCCGCAGCGGTCGAGGCGCCTGCAGCGGCAGTCGAGGCGCCTGCTCCGGCGGAAGCCCCGAAACGCAAAGACAAGAAGGACCGCGGCAAGAAGAAGGCCGAAGGCGATGACAAGGCGGTCGTGGCGCCCGAAGCTGAGGCGCCTGCCGAGGCGCCCGAAGCATCCCCAGTGGCCGAGGAAGAGAGCGCCACGGCGGACGTGGTTGCCGAAGAGAAGGCCGATGGCGAAGCGGTGGATGAAGACATCGATTCGGGTTGGGACGTGGCCGAACTCGAGGCCGAGGTGAAGGCCGACTAATCGCGGCGCTTGCGCGGGGTCCCCTTCAGATCGACCCTGCGCTGCCAGCTACGTCGGCGTGCCGTGGCTGCGCCCGCTTCCCTGCCCCTGTGCCGCGGCATCACGGTGGCGCGTATGAAGGGGAGGCGCTAAAAGGCGCGGCCGAAAGAGAGCCAGAACTCGACCAGGGTGCCGAGGTTGACTTCAAAGGCGGCCGACCAGCCCTGGGCGGTGCGGAAATCCAAGTTGACGCCGAAGATGCCGATGCCTGGGGTGGGGATGGCGCCCCACAGCCGGCCCGCGCGGCGCAGTGGCCCGACCAGCAGATCGGGGCGCTGGCGGTAGTTGATGGCGATGTTGAAGTCGTCGAGGAGGTTCATGCTGAGCTCGGTCTCCAGGACGAGGATGGAGGTGGTGTCCTTGAAGGTGTGGTCCGTGCCGAGGGCATCCCAGCCATAGAACTCGAAGCCATAGCCGATGCGGTTGATGAAGTGGATGTTCTCCAGGTGGGGCAAGAGGACGCTGGCGTCGAAGGAGAGCTCGACGTAGGGCAAGACGTTGAGGACCTGGAAGCCGAGTCCGCCAAAGTCCTCGTAGCGGGACTCCGTGGCGAGGGCGAAATAGGTGGCGCGGGCTTTCCCTTGCCAGAGCTTGTAGCCGAGGTCGCCGCCGACACTCCAGTAGTTCAAGCTGGTGATGTCCAGCAGCCCTTTGGGGGTGATCCACAGGCGACCGCTGCGGATCTCGACTTCGAGGCCGAGGAGGGCCGTGAGATCGAAGCTGTCGTTGGGCACCCAGCGGATGTGGAGGCTGGGTTTGATGCCGTCGATGTGGCGTTGGTTGGGGGCGAGGGAGCGGGCGCCTCCTTTGAAAGTACCGATGAGATCCAAGGCGTAGGTGGCGGCGAAGAGGACCAGGCCGCTGTGGAAGAGGGAGCTCCAGACGGGGTTGAGGGTGTCGGCGTCGTTGGAGAGGATGGCGATGGTGGCGGCGCTGGCCAGGAGGCCCAGGGCGACGCCCTCGGCGATGAGTAGGCGCACATGGGAGCTGTCGTCGCGGGCGCAGCGGTGTCCCCAGCCATGCCAGACCGTGGAGACCAAGATCGCCCACAGGCCGCAGCCGACGGAACCGGGGGCGCGATCTTGCGGGCGGAAGTCCCAGCCTTGTTCCCGGAGCTCTTCGTCGGAGAGGTCCTCCATCAGGTGGGTGTCGGTGTTGCTGGTGGGGAGGGGGCGCTCGGGGCGGCTGTCCTGGGCCCAGGCGGGGGTGGCCAGCAGGAGGCAAACGGCGAGGAGGGCCGCGCCGAGGCGGCGCCAGAGGCGGCGCCAGAGGCCGCGCTGGCCTTGCCCAGACAAGGCTGTCTGGGCCCGCTGGGTGACATGCGCCGTCTGGAGCAGGCCCATTTAGTCCGTTCCCTCGATGGTGGTGGTGGGGAGGGTCAGGGTGAGCGGGGTGAGTGCCGCTGGGCCGATTTGCAAGAGGAGAGGCTCGGGGTGGGTGTTGCGCTGGTTGAAGGGCTGGGCGCCCGTGACGCCTTGCCAGGAGGAGCCGGCGTCGAGGGCCTGGGTGACGCGACTGCGATCGTTGATGCCTTGAATGGAGACCAGATCTTTGATGAGCCTGGCGAGGTCATAGGCGATGGCTTCATGGGTGGCCGGGAGCCGCTCGTAGAGATCGCGGAAGGTATCGACGAAGAAGCGGTTGACCTCGCCTGGGCGCTGCGGGGCGTAGGAGACGGGGAAAATGGCACCGCTCAGATAGCGCGCCGCGCGGGTGGGGAGGTCGTCAGCGTACCAGGTGCTGCTGCCGAGGAAGGTGATGAAGCGGCGCGGATCGCGCGGACCAGGGCGCTCCTCGGGGTTGCGTGACCAGATGTTCTCCTGGGCCAAGAACGAGGCGACAAAGGCGGCATCATCGGCCGTGGTGGGCACGAAGATGGCGTCAAAGCTCAACTTGGCCAGTGAGGCTGCGACCTTGCGCAGGTCGGTCGTGCCTGGCGCGTAGACGTGGGTGGTGACGATGCTACCGCCAGCCAAGAGGTAGGCCTGTTCGAAGCGTTGGGCGATGGTGTTGGCGTAAGGGCTGTCCGGGTAGACCATGACCGTTTGGGTCAAGCCTCTGGCGACACTCTCCCGGGCGAGGTGCTGGAGCTCGCCGTCGACGTCGATGCCAAAGCGGTAGGCGCCGAGGCTGGCGATGTTGGCGTCGTAGGTCATGGCGATCAGGGGGATGCCTCGCTGGGATGCGTCTTGGGCGGCCTGGCGGGCCTCTTCTCCATCCAGCGGGCCGATGATGGCGATGGCGCCCATGGCGTCGAGCTCGGCCACGGCCTCCTTGGCGACGCTCGGCAGGGAGCGGCTGTCTTTGAAGACGAAGGTGAGGCGGCGCCCGCCGCCGCTGGCGAAGGCACCTTGACCCTGCAAGATGCCGCCCAGGACTGCCCGGCCCATGCGCCGCGACTCGCCGGTGAGGGGGAGGATGACCCCAATGACCACGGCGTTGTCCCGGTCGTCGTTGGCTTCCATGAGGCGTTCGATTTCCGTAACCCGTTGGGTATCACCGATTTCGGCCAGGGCCGTGCGGGCCACGACGGCTGCTGCCGCCATTTGGTCGCGGTCCTGGGTGCCGAGGCTACGCCTAAAGGCAGCGTCGGCCTGTACGGCACGGATCAGGGGGCATGGGTCGGCGTGTTGCGAGAGGGCCTCAGGCGCAGCGGCGCTGCTCTCGAAGGCGCGGACCTTGGCGTAGTGGGCCCAGGCCTCTTGGTGCTGGGCTTCAGCGGCGGTGAAGGCAGCTCCGAAAGCGGCGAGGGCTGCGGGCAGCGCCCCTGCTTGGAGGTGGGCTTCGCCAAGCATGGCCCAGAAGCGGGCCTGGTCGACGGGATCGACCCAAGGGTTGGGGTCGGCTGGATGCGTGCCGAGCTTCTGGTAGGCCTCGGTGCGCTGGCCCCGATCGACGGCGCAGGCCGTGTCGTAGAGACGTGCTGCTGCGGCGAGATCCGCCTCTGGGGCTTGACGGGCGTTGGCGAAGGCAGCGCACGCTTCGAGGCGGCGGCCTTGGGCGTAGAGGGCGCGGCCCATGAAGAAGTCCAGGGTGGGGTCGGAGACGGTGTCACCAGCGGCGGCAGCGTAGGCAGAGAGGGCACCAATGGGATCGTCCGCGGACAAGAGCCGCTCGAGGAGGTCGGGCCCGGCTGGCGTGCCTTGGGGGAGGAGCTCTTCCCCGTCAACGATGGGCACCGGCGCAGAGCAACCGGTGATGCAGGCCGTCACCAACACGAGCATCAGAGAGATCACGCTCCACCTCCATGTGGGCAGTGGCGCCCTAATCTGATGGAGTGGCAGAGGGCACTCCTGGCGCTGGAGCGAGCATTGTCGCAAGTGAGCTTCGCCGCAAAATTGACACCTCTCGACGTTCATGACAGCTCGGGGAGCAAGAGGAGAGAGGGCCGGGTCGACAGGGGATGACCCGGCAGAGGTGACCATGATAGCGCAGCTCACGGCGAGGCGACACCTTTGGAAAAATGGGCGCCCGGGTGGCGATGGCCCTCGACCGAGGCCAGTAGGTAGAGCGCGGCCGCGACGAGGAAGAGGGTGTCGAAGGTGCCCGAGACCAAGGCCACGGGGATGGTGGCGACGGAAGCCCACACGCCAAAGGCGGCGTTGACGCCCCATAGGCGGGCGATGGCGGCGGGCTGGGTGGCGCCGACGCGGCGCAAGAGGAGGGTGAAGGGGATGCCTGTGGCGAAGCCTATGGGGCAGCAGACGGCAGCGACGACGGCGAGCCGCCCGGATAGCGCCCAGGGGTGGGTCCAGGCGACGAGAGTCGGCGCTCCGAGGGCGAACAAGGCGAGCAGGGTGGCGGCGGCCCAGCAAGCGCGGCCGAGGCGCTGAGGTGCGAGACGTCCAGCGAAGTAGGCGCCCAGGCCCGAGCTGAAGAGGAGGACGCCGAGGATGAAGGAGAAGGCCAGGGTGGGGTGGCCGAGGGAGAGGGTGAGGCGGTGAATGAGGCCGAACTCCATGAACATGAAGGCCGCTCCGAGGGCGGCTGCGGCGAGGCTGGTGCGCCAGGGGCGGTGTGGGCGCTGGGCGCGCCGCCAATGGGGCAGACAGAGGATGGCGGCGGCTACGGCCGTGGCGATGAGGAGGAGGGCGGCGAGGCTGAGCTCGGCTAGCGGGAGGCGATCGAGGTGGTCGCGGGTGGTGTGGGGATCGCGCAGCGCCTGGCCGAGGGCACGCCATTGGGACCAGCTCTTGCTCTGGAGAAAAGGCCAGGCGTCGGAGGCCGGGCGGAGCATTGGGGGGGCGCCAGCGAGGTGGTCCCGGTAGGCCGGCGCTTGGTGGCTAGGGTGGTGCGGGATGTAGAGGGGCTCTCGCGGTATGCGGGCCAGATGACGCAGGAGGCTTGCAGCCTCGGCAGAAGAGAAGGGGTCGGCTTGCCAGGCCAGGGCGGCGAAGAAGGCGGGTTCACCATCGGGGCTGAAGGCGCGCCAGATGGCGACGTGGTGCGGATCGAAGGCGCCGTGCTGGTCCTCGACGGCGGCGCGCAAGGTCGCGATGAGGCGCGGCAGGTAGGGCTCGGGGAGGGTGATGAAGAGGACGCCGCGGTCGCCGAGGTGCTGGAGGTAGTCCGTGAGCCCCTCCCGGGTGAGGAGGAAGCTCTCGGCCAGATCATGCCCGCTCGCTCCGAGGGCGGCGTTGGTGATGGTGTGGGGGCACAGGATGAGGTCGAAGCGCTCATGGCGGCGCCTGAGGTGGGCCCGGGCGTCGGCGACGACGGCCTCGACCCTTGGGTGCTGGAGAATGGCGTCGGTGAAGTCGCGCAGCTCGTCGTCGAGGAAGGCGAAAATGGCCGGGTTGATCTCCACGGCGACGACCTGGGCGGCGCCATTGCGCAGGGCGGTGAGCACCTCGCGGCCGCCGCCGGCGCCAGCGACGTAGACCTTGGGGGCTTGGCGGCTGGTGAGGAAGAAGGCTTCGTCGTCGAGGTTGGGGCCGAGCTGGTCGATGGGGGCGCGGGGGGCGGCGACGTGGGTGAGGGCGGCCCCCCCATCGATGAGGAGGGCAAAGGCAGCGGCGCCGCTGGGGTCGGGGTAGGTGATGAGATCGACCCGACCGAGGTTGGACCAGCGGTGGCCGCGATGATGATCGGGGCTGTCGAGGATCGCTTGGACCTGGAGAGCGTCAAGGCTTTTGTGGTGGGAGACCTGGAGGCGGAGGAGGGTGTCGGCCCAGGGGAGGGAGGCCAGGGCGAGGGCACAGGTGAGCATGGCGGCCCAGCGCGCTGTTCTGTGGAGGGTGGATCCCAAGAGCAAGGCAGCACCGGCCGTGGCCGTGGCGCTCAGGGCCAAGGTCTGGGGAACGCCACAGGTGGGGATGAGGAGGGGCGAGAGGAGCGCGCCGAGGGCGGCACCGCTGAGGTCGGCGAAGATGATGCCTGCGACGCCGTGGGGGTGGGTGGCGAGGAGGGCCGCGGTGACGACACCGCTGAGGAAGAAGGGGAGGGCGATGAGGGTGAGGGCGAGGGGGAGGTAGAGCCACTGTGCCGGGTCGTGGAGGAGATCGAAGGGCTCGAAGGGGAGGTGTTGCAGGAGGGCGAGCGGGAGGAGGAAGGCCGGCGGGAGGGCGGCGGCCCAGGTGAGGAGGCGCGCCGGTTCGGGGTGGCGGGCGACCCAGAGGCCGGCGAGGGCGAAGCCGAAGAGGGCCATGGCCACGACGATGGCGACCAGGGGGTACCAGAAGGAGAAGGAGATGGCCCGGGTGAGGGCGACCTCATGGACGAGGGTGGCGCCAGCGAGGGTGAAGATGGCGGCGTGGTGGCGCCGTGGTGCGCTGGGCTCCGGCATCGTGGGGGTGGCTCAGCGGTCGCGCATGAGGATGCGGGGCCGTACCCATTCGTCGTTGTCGATGCCGATGATGGCGTCGTCGGGTGAGCGGGTGCGGGGCGGATCGTAAATGACGGGGATTTCGGCCATGCGGAAGGGGCCGGCCATGTTGAGGCGGGTGCTGGGGGCCTCGGCGAGGTAGAGCATGACGCTGTTGTAGCCGCGAGGGAAGCCGCTGTCGAGGCTCAGGGTAGGCATGAGGCGGACGTTGCGGACGGTGTACTGGAGGCAGTGGCGGTCGCGATAGATGACGCGGATTTGTTCGTTCGTCGGGGTGGTGGGGAGCTCGGCGCGTTCGATGCGGACGGTGATGGTCTTGCCGCTCTCGCCTTGGATGGGGGCCCAGGAGGAGGAGGGCAGGTCGAAGGTTCCCGAGCGGTCGAGGAGGGTGGCCGGTCCCAGCCCGGTGTCGGCGGCGTCCTGCCATTGGAGGCGCGGTGGATCGGGTTGGTAGACCAAGAGGCCGACGCCCGCCGTGGTGCCTGGGCTGACGGCGACGATGGTGACGCCAGTGGCGTTGCGCGGGCGCGAGGGGAAGAGCTCGCGGACGAAGCCTTCGTCGATGATTTCGTAACGATAGGCGTGTGAGAGGTGGGTGCGGGTGTCGGTGGAGCGGGGATCGGTGCGTTGGCGGACTTCTTCGCCGTTGGGGACGCCGTCGTTGTCGTAGTCGAGCTCGGCGTCTGGGTTGAGGTAGTCCGTGCCGGCGATGAGCTCGAGGAAGTCTGGGAGGCCGTCGCCGTCGGTGTCGACGAGGGTGGCCTCGGTGCCGATGATGGCCTCGTCACAGTCGCTGAGTCGGTCGAGGTCTTGGTCGGCCGCGGCGATGAGGTTGGCGCAGGCCGTGGGGAAGTCAGGGGTGTTGGGATCGAGGCCGGTGAGGACCTCGACGAAATCGCTGATGCCATCTTGATCCGTGTCGGGATCGCGGGGGTTGGTGCCGATGCGGGCCTCTTCGTCGTCGGGGAGGCCGTCGGCGTCGGAGTCGAGGCGCGGGCCGTCGGGTCCGGGGACGGCGTTGAGGTTGGCGGCGATGACGAGCTTGCCTTGGAGCGGGGTGCGCATGGCGACGGTGTCGATGGCGGCGAGGGTGATGCCGTCGACGGCGTTGAAGCGTTGGGCGATGCCGCCGCCGGCAAAGGCGATGGCTCGCATGGCGTCGGCGACTTCGTCGTTGGTGTCGCTGTCTTGGCTGGCGAGGTGGAGGGTGTGGACCCGCACGCCGCCGGTGTCGAGGTAGGTGGCCGCTTGGACGAGGTCCTCGACGATTTGGGCGCCAAGGGCGGCCTCACAGGCGGCCGAGGGGCTGTTGCCTTGGTTGATGCAGGCGACATCCGTGGGGGCGCAGCATTGGGCATCTCTGGCCAGGGGGCTGTGTGGGCCAGCGTTGACGATGACGATGACGTATTGGGTCAGCACGCGTAGTCCCGCGGGGAGGGCGGCGGCGTCGTCTTCGACGAGGGTACGGGCCGTGCGCAAGGCCTCGCGGTAGTCGCGGCACTGGTTTTCGGCGAGGCAGGGCTGGGCCAAGGAGAGGGAGGCGACGGCGCCGATGATTTCCCCGGGGTTGCGGGTGAAGGCGCCCTCAACGGGGGCGAACTTCCGGGGGCGGCCGCCGTAGCCGATGATGGCGAAGGCGGCCTCGGGGTTGTTCAAGTTGCTGTAGACGAAATCGTTGATGAGGCTGACGCGCTTGGCCGCCGGGTCGTAGGTGGAGAAGAGAGGACCGGCGGCTTGATCGACCAGGAGGATGATGCGGAGGGGAAAGCGCGCTTCAGTGGGGTCTTCCGTGCAGACGCGCCCAGAGAGGGCGAGGCGGTTGGCCTCTTTTCGCGCCATATGGGGTGAGTAGAGGTTGGTGTCGGTGCAACCGGCGCAGAGCAGGAGCAGGAGCCAGGTCAGGGCCGACAGAGGGCGAAGCTGGGGCGCAGTGCAAGGGGGCATGGTGCTCACTCTGGCGTTGGGCACAAGGGTGCGGCTTCTTCAACCACGTCGGGGTCTGGGGAGGGTAGCTCTTCCTCGATGTCCGAAGGTTCTGGCGTTGGCTCTTTGCAGGCGTTGGCCGCCGTCTCCCAGGCCACGATGACACAGGTGCCTTCGACACAGGTTTGGCCCAGGGGGCAGGAGGCTCTGAGGCAATCGGCGCGCAGCGGCGCGACGACCAGGCGCGAGCCATCGGGATCGACGCGACGCTCGAAGCGCACGACCTCAACCCCGTCTTGGAGTCCCTGGACGACGACCCATTGGGCGCCAGGTAGGGCCGAGATTTTGATGTCCTGGGGGAGCTTGCGCACGATCTCCTGGGGGCAGACCAGCAAGTCCATGACCCCTGCGTGGCGTGGCTGGCGGTCGTTGTCGAGGACCGAGACCCGGACCTCGGTCAGGCCCGCTGGGACGGGGATGTCCCCGCAGATGCGGACCGTGAGCTGGTCACTCTCTTCGCCACAGCCCAGGGCGAGGGCGAGCAGGGCTACGAGGAGGAGGATAGGCAGGAAGGGTGGGCGCATGTGAGCACCTGCAACGCAGAAGCCAGGCAGCCTGGCGCGTGGGCTGAGCGCATGGTGGCCCGAAATGGCCAGGCACAGATCAGCATGGGTGGCAGGTTAGCAGGGGTGCGTTCGGGGCGCAACGGTCGCAGCAGCGCCAGCGGGGCGTCCTAAGATCGCGTGGGCTTGCGCTGGGGAGCGGGCGCAAGGTTGGGCCTTGGTGTGGGCTGTGGCCATTGCTGTAGCCAGCGCTGATGCTCGCGCCAGAGCTCCTCGAAGTGCGGCGAAAAGAGAGTGGGTCCGGTGGGCGAGCGCAGGCTCTGGTTGAAGCTGGGCATGGCAGCCAGCGCCTCTTGCGCCGCGCTGCGCGCGGGCTCGGGCAAGGCGTCGACTTCGGCGACGGTGGTGCGGTAGGTGTGTTGGTCGATGGTGACGGTGATGAGGGTGTCCGTGGCGGCGGGATCGCCTTCGATGGTGATCTCGGAGCGCTGGCTGCCTTCGGGCGTCTGCACCTGGCTTCGGTACTGGAAGCGCAAGCTCTGGGCGGCGCTGGCGCCACCCGGGGCGGACTCGAAGCGGTCAAAGGGCGGGGTCGTGAAGCGGTCAAAGGGAGACGCAGGGCGCGGCGGCTGTACTTCCAGCGCCGTCCCGAGTCTGGCCGGGGCCGCAGCGAGGGTCAGGGTGAGGTTGCTTCTCTGGCCCGCCTGGAGCACCACGAGCTGCACGTTGTCGCCGACGCGCTGGCCCTGGACGTAGTCCACCACGTCGCCTGGGCTCGCTGCGGGGCGTCCATCGATGCTGAGGATGATGTCGTTGCGTTGGAGGCCAGCGCGCTCGGCTGGGCTGGCGCGCAGCACTTGGGCGACCAAGACCCCTTGCCCGGGCGGCAAGTCGAGATGCGTCGCCAGCAAGTCCGGGTCGGGGAGGCTCTGCAGTTGGAGTCCCAGGTAGGCTCTCTCGGCGTCGCTGCTCTGGGCGTGGGCCGTTGCGGCGCCCAGGCACAAGGCCAAACAGGGGATGACAACGAACATTCTTCTGAGAATCAACATGGCGTACCTCCTTGGTTCGATGCTTTGGCTGATGCCGATCTCATGTAACCACGGGCACTAAGCAGCGCTGGCGCCTTGCAAGGCGGCCGGTGCGGCTGCTGGGGGCATGCCAGCCGGCTGATGTGGTGGACCAAAGACCCGGGCAGCGCTCATGGCTCGGGGGCTGCTGGCAGCCTCCAAGGCCGTGAAGGCCGCGCGCGGCGGTCTGCGGCTAAGAGCCTAAACACTGCTTTGGCGCAGACCATTCCATTCAGAGGACGTCGAAGTGCCTCAACAACGCCTCGAGCGCTTGGCGGTTGGCGGGGCCAAAGCGATCGGCCTCAGCGCGCACTTCGGTGAGACTTTTTTCTTGGGTCAGGGCCTGCGGGTTTTTGGAAAAGAACTTATCGGCCAAGCAGATGAGGTGCTCTTCGGGGGTGACGGGGCAGAGATCGCGTTCAGGCAAGGGGAGGCCCTGGCGGCGAATGTCCTCCTTGGTGATGCCCAGGCCGGTGTGCCGTTCGCAGACCAAGGCGTGCCGCAGTAGGCCCTCGCCTTCGAGGATCTCGCGCCCGAGCACGCCGTGCATGATGTAGGGGGCGCTGCCGGTGCAGCCGAGGTCCGGTGCATGGGTCGCCACGATGCCGATGTCGTGGAGCAGGGTGGCTTGGGCGACGAAGGGCAGATCGACTTCGATGCTGGCGCGGGTGGCAATGGCCAGCGCCTTGGCGGCCACCATGTGGGAGTGCACCAAGAGGATACGGAAGGTGTGATCCGACTTGGCGTGTTTGCGCAAGATGGCGATGGGGTCGAGCTGAGCTGCGTCGAGAAGGCCGCGGAGCATGGCGGTCTCAGAAGGCGATTTGGCGAGGTGCGCGGGGGAAGGGGATGACGTCGCGGATGTTGTCGACGCCGGTGATGTACATGACGGCGCGGTCGAAACCGAGGCCGAAGCCGGCGTGGGGGACGGTGCCATAGCGCCGCAGGTCGCGGTACCAGTCGTAGGTGCTGGGCTCGAGGCCAAAGGCGCGCATGCGCGCGTCGAGGCGATCGAGGCGATCTTCGCGCTGGGAGCCGCCGATAATCTCGCCGATGCCTGGGGCGAGGACGTCCATGGCGGCGACGGTGCGGTCGTCGTCGTTGAGCTTCATGTAGAAGGCTTTGATTTCTTTGGGATAGTTGATGATGGCCGCGGGT
>Ga0334884_1003125_pt1 | contig 19425 bp, 10 predicted proteins | sample GraSluR1_MG_7_FD_207215 | JGI IMG/M metagenome (GOLD analysis project Ga0334884, IMG submission 207215) | Sludge microbial communities from methane-producing bioreactor in Wageningen University, Netherlands - Granular Sludge_12_05 R1 | ecosystem: Engineered > Bioreactor > Anaerobic >...
TTGGTTGTATAACCATACTTGCTCAACTGGTTCATTATTTTCGATGCTTATGTTAATAATCTCAGTTGCCGGATTCGGATATATGGAAAACTTTGGGGTACTATTGTCCTGAATACCGGACAGACAGATATCTTCAACTTCTTCAATGCTATTACAATCAGAAGCATTTTCGAAGATATAGACTGTACCATTGGGTGAGTTAAGGTAAAGGCAGATGCTTTCGACATTGCATTGCGATAAGGAGTTATTAGCTCGGATATACAAGTTCTGAATGCATGACGGGTTGATGCTGTCAATTCCTGAAAGACTTGAGAGTAGGTCATTCCATCCAATCGTAAGGTTTCCGCAAACTGAATCCAGGTTACCGAGACCGGACAAATTTGTTAACATATCATTGCTAACTATTACCAGATCTCTGCCAATTTTTGAAAGATCATCAAGTCCTTCTAAATCTGTAATGCTCGTACCATTAATCAGAAGATCACCCATAATTTTTGTAATAGAACTTAATCCTGTTAAGCTTGAAATATTGGGTCCATTGAGTTCAATATACCCTTCAATAACAGAGCAATTCGGATAGTCAGTCTGGAAGCTATCGACTTGTTCCTGTGTAGTAAATTTAATCCCTTCCGGAAGACAACTTTGGCCTCTGATCGACGAAATCAGTACTATCGACGAAACCAGGAATAAAATAATCATTTTCATACGCTTAATTTTTAGGTTATGATATCCTCATTGAATTTTGGACAATGTTGCAAATGGACGAAGCACATTGTTTAACCAGCTTCTTTGTTTTTCGTCCATTTGTTGTTGTGTGAAGTCGTTCATGCTTTTAAATCTTACAAATCGCCTATGGTATATCGTTTACTCAGGCGAATACAAGTGATAATTACAAGCATGAAATTACAAAATTTTCTTTTTATCAAAAATAACTCATGGGGTGTCAAAAGTAAAACCTATGAAACTCCCGGCAGATGCGGTATGAGCAGATGAATTAAACCTCCTCAAATATTCCCGCTTTTGTAAGGAGGACTACTACGGAGCTATAAAAGCCTATGCAATTTCCATAATAAAAGGCTTCGGATGGAGGATTCGTTCAATTGGGAGTTCATGCAAGGCACTTCGTGCCACATGAACATTTGATTATTGTGTGCCGTATTTTTCGTTCAGCTCAAGCTTTTTAATTCTCGACCGTATCGCTCCATTATTCCGTCTGAATTCCTTGCTTAAATCAGCCACGCTTTTTCCTTGGCAGTAGAGCAACTCAAGTCGGTTATCGTCTTCGTCAGTCCACGGTTGGTATGCATTTCGATGCGTTTTTCTTTTATCTTCCATAGAGTAGCTTTTTTTGTCAGCGCGTATTTTTGTCGCAACTTCTGTTATTTTTTCAGCGAGTTTGTCAATTCCTTCTTCAAAAACAATTATTTGATGTCTTTCAAATTCCGATTCATCTATTCGCTTACTTTCAGAAATTTTTAAATATCGGTCGCCATCTTTGGTCAATTTTACGTCCAAAAAATAAGTCCGATTACCTGATTGAAATTTGGTAGAAAAAATGTCTTCGATATTCATTTCCGGTCGTTTACAATTCTAACTAACGTTTTTTCAACTCATTATATATCAAGTTGATACAATTCCAAGTTCTTCATTCATCAGCACAAATTTATCGATTTATTCTATTATACTGACTTTCCGACCTCCAACCATCAACCCAAAAATTCCCTACTTTTGCCACCCTATGGAGGCTGCCTATCCAAATCTGGTGCTTGTGGTGCGGAAAAACCGTTTATTGGGGTGGATGCTCCTGCCCTACCTTACAATCAGGGAAAACAAAAACTTCCTGACTGCAGAGCAAGCCTTTTCGACTTTGGAATTTACTGGCCTGACAGTAACCTGGGAAAAGAAGCTGCACGAACTTGCGCTGAGCCTTGATTTGCAGGAACTGGCCAACCGCTTCTCGAAAAAGAAAGTGCAGGCCAATCCGTTTTTTGAGTCGGTTAGCAGTCAGATTCTTGAAGAAGTCGTTTTGCCTTTTATCTGGAAACAAATGCATAAAATTTTGCTGCTGGCCATCGAAAACAAAATCCCTGTTTATGCGGGTTTCAGCTGGCCTAACCTATATCCCGATCAGCTATTGCATTATCCGGCACAAGCTGGTAAAACAGAACTGCATTTTAAGCGGACAGCAGAAAAAACCCTCTACCAGTTAAAGGTTTTTCATGAAGCAGAGCAACTGAACCTTCAGCATGACACCCTGCTCTTAAGTCAGGAACCCTGCCTGCTGATTCATCAGCAAAAAATCCTTCATTTTGATACAGTAATCAATGGCAAGCTGTTCCTTCCCTTCCTGAAAAAAGACATGATTGAAATTCCGCACAGAGCCGAAAAACAATATTTCGAGCGCTTCATCAAGAAGTTTGCAAACCGCACCGACATTCATGCCGAAGGTTTTGAACTGATTGACCTGATTATAACACCGAAACCCCAACTGCGGATGGAACAAAACTGGGATGGCACTTATGGCCTCACGCTGAGTTTTGATTATAACAACAAAATTATTTATCCCCAACAAAAGCAGCTACGCTTTACGAGCCTGCATGCCAATCATGATGGCTTTGTTTTTAAGCGGTTCAAAAGAAATTTAAAGCTTGAAAATAGCTTTATCGATAGCATTAAAAAGTTGGATTTCAGTCAGGATCAGGCATTTTTTCAGCTGAATGAATCAAGCAAAAACGACCCAAACAGCAACAGTGAAAAGCAGTTGTATGCACTCGTTACACATTTGCAAAACCTCAAGGAAGAGTTTGATAAACAAAATATAAAGATCATACAACAAACCGAAAAAGTCTTTTTGCTTGCCAAACCGCAATTACAAACTGATTATACCATCGAACGGGATTGGTTCGATCTGCACATGCTGGTGAAGGCCGGCGAGCTGGAGTTCCCATTTGTAGCACTCAAAAAACACCTGCTCAATGGCGAAAGGATTTATAAGCTGAAAAACGGACAAAGCTTTCTGATCCCTGAAGCCTGGTTTAGCCAGTATCGCGGTTTATTAGTACATGCCAAACATGCCGAACATGAACAACTCAGGATCAAAAAGCAGCACGAGATGTTGATTCCTGACACCAAAGTGTACGACCCTCAGGAAATTTTTCCCAAAAAAGCCAGCGAACTTTTGCCCTACCCCACGCTCCATAAAACGCAGCTCAGAACCTATCAAAAAATTGGATTTCAATGGCTCGGCTGGCTCACGCAGCAATCGTTCGGAGGCATACTCGCCGATGATATGGGGCTTGGTAAAACGCTGCAAATCATCAGTTTGTTAGCACATTGCTATCCCAATGGCAGTCTCAACAAAAAGGCCACTCCCCTTAACACCCTATCGCCTGGAAAACAATTGGATCTGTTTGCAACTTCCGGGCCAGAGCACGAAGAACCAAAAGAAAACCTGACCCAAAAACCCAGCTTGATTGTGATGCCTGCATCGCTGATTCACAACTGGATAAACGAGTTCAGGTGCTATGCTCCCCATTTGAACTTCATCAATTATACGGGAACTGATCGTAAACTTTCGGAAGAGCAATGGCACGCACAACCTATTATTCTGACAACTTACGGCACCCTTCGCAACGATATTGAAATTTTAAAGCACATCGATTTTAAATTTGTCATACTCGACGAGAGTCAGGTCATCAAAAACGCAAGCTCCAAGACAGCCGCTGCCGCTTATGCCCTTGCAAAGGAAACAGGTATTGCCATGACGGGCACTCCCATCGAAAACAACCTTTACGATTTGTGGTCGCAAATGGAATTCGCCAATCCCGGCTTATTGGGTAATACGGATCAGTTTGAAAATTATTACGTTACCCCTTTAACGAAATTTGGTGATGAAGCTGCTGCTGACAGCCTTAAGCGCATTATCAAGCCTTTTATACTGCGCAGAACCAAACAGGCGGTGGCCACTGAGCTTCCTCCGCTTACCGAAATTGTCAGCTATTGCGAAATGCTTCCCGATCAAAAAGAGTTGTATGATACAGAAAAAAGCCAGATCAGGAATGTCATTTTACACAATCAGGAATCACCAGAACAAAAGGTTTCGCTGCCAGTATTGGTGCTTAGGGCACTGATGCGATTGAGGCAAATAGCAAACCATCCGGCACTGGCTCACAAAGATGCTTTGTCAGGAAGCGGCAAATTTCAGCTGGTAACAGAAAAACTCACTACCTTATTAGATGAAGGCCAGAAAGTTTTGATTTTCTCCTCCTTCACCACCCATCTGAAGCTTTATGCTAAATGGCTTGATGCAGAAAGCCATCAATACGCCATGCTGACCGGCTCCACAAGAAATCGCGAAAAGGTGATACAAAGCTTTAAGAATGATGATCAGACACAGGTTTTTTTGATCTCGCTCAAAGCAGGAGGTTTCGGGCTAAACCTTACCGAAGCCGGCTATGTGTTTATGCTCGATCCGTGGTGGAATCCTGCCGCAGAATTACAGGCTTTGAGTCGTGCACATCGCATCGGGCAGGATAAAAAAGTGTTTGTGTACCGTTTTATCAGCAAAGATACCGTAGAAGAAAAGATTCTGGGCTTGCAGCAATACAAAATTGAACTGGCAGATCAGATTCTTGAAACATCAGCTATCAGTAAACCAAAATTTGAAGAAATGATGCGTTTGTTGGAATAGATTATGTAGTAAGTAAGTGTGTTGCATCAACTCGTTTACCGTAATTTTTGCCTCATGCTCCTTGTTTGTGTTTAGACACAGAAAACCCGCTTCAATATTCACGCAATGAAGGTCATTGATAGGACGAAAAAAAAATAAAAAGTCCTTAAAGCTTTAAGGAACTAACCTTATTCAGAATCATTGTTGTCCGGTAAAATTATAATGACGTCCCTTACCTTCGGGACGTCATTACTCCAACGATTAAGCGTTTATTTCATTACGTTAATCATACCGGACAGCAATAAAAAAAATCATAAATCAGCAATAACGGTATTAATTTCATCTACAAATTCTACCACCTTTGATTTTTCGAGAATAGAAATCTCATAGCCAACACTTTGGCCACCATTGTTTGTAACAACGAATGTTGCAGTATAACAATTGAGTATATTAACTGCGCCCAAAATCAAAAGGATAATACCAAATGAGCCGATAAGAGCAAAACCAGCAATTACTAAAATCAGACCAATCAGAAGCCTTATAAATGAAAATTTTGTTGAGCTCGTTACCGAAGCCACTGTATTAAGCGGCTGGGAAACTTGTGCCTGCCCAAGGGGGATAAGGCCTAAAAGCGTATTGGGGGTGTGGCCTGTAATCCTTTTGTTGGTAAGAACATAATTTGCTTTTAGCCAAAACAGAATAAGGTTGGCAGTAAATGTTGCCTCCTTAATTTTTTGTTCATCTTTTCCTAAAATTGTACTCATAATTTTTTCTCCTATTATAATTTCCTACTCGTATGGTTTTTCGGATACACCTCGTTTTTTAAGGTGGTTGCTGAACTCCACTTATTTACAAAATACAATATTTCCAGCCCTTCGACCTTTAGGAAGAATCAAAAATTGGTGGCTCTCTGGACTGAGTTATTACGCTGTATCTTTTTAAAAACATGGCAATAGCCTGCGTTATACTCTGGTTTCAGTTGATCTCGTTACATTTTAAAATCAATTTCCAAATATAAAAATTTTCATTAGAATTACAAAAGATTTTTTTTTCTGATAAAAAAGCCAATGAAAACTGTGCCGTTCCAAATTTACCCGGGAAGCCAGCTCCTTCTTCTGTTGAAATTAAACTACTATCCTGCTTCCTGCTGGCAGACATCTGCACGATTTCGCCAACATTACTTGAAATGCCTCTAAAATTTAAATGAACAATTTATCTCCTGACTTTAGGGGGGAGTTTTTATCTTCTGCTCTCATCCCACCGCTCAATTGATCCAAATGATGTACTTTAGCCTGTTCAAAATTATCCGCTTAAGCAGCAATAAATCTGATGATTGAACTACAAACACTTAAAAAACGTCTCGAAGCACTATTCAGGGAGCATGTCGGTTCTCCGCCAGTCGAAATCCATCCCCTGCCAGAGTCTGGTTCCGGACGACTTTACTACAGACTACTAAGCAAAAAAACCTCCCTGATTGGGGTGTGGAACGAGCAAACAGATGAAAACATGGCTTTTGTTTATCTCTCGGAAATGCTCACGAAAATTGGGTTTCCGGTTCCAAAGGTTTTTGCTTTCAGCGCAGACAGGCAATACTATTTACAAGAGGATTTAGGAACAACGAGTCTTTTCACACTTGTTCAGCAGTCGCTTACACAGGGTGAATTTCATCCTTCGCTGCTTGATTTCTACAGGGATGCGGTGAAAGATCTGATTCATTTTCAACTGGAAGGAAGCAAAACTATTGACTTTTCGAAGACTTATTCAGCAGCCGCTTTCGATCAAAAAGCCATTCTGGCCGATTTGCAATACTTCTACTATTATTTCGTAAAACTGCACCCACAACTGCACTACAACGAATTTAGGCTTCTGTGCGACATGGAAGCTTTTGCTGCATTCCTTGCCAGCGAACCTGCAAATTTTCTGATGTATCGCGATTTTCAGTCACGCAACATTATGATTCACGAGGGCAAAAACTATTACATTGATTTTCAGGGAGCCCGTCCGGGGCCTTTGGCCTATGATCTGGTTTCGCTGCTTTTTCAGGCAAAAGCCCAAATTCCAGCCACCTTTCGCAAAATATTAATACAACATTACCTGAATAATCTGAAAATTCACGAGCCAGGACTTGTTGATTCATTCGAACAACATTTTCCGGGATTTGTGCTGCTCAGGCTTGGGCAGGTATTGGGAGCCTATGGGTTCAGGGGTTTGATTCAAAAAAAATCACACTTCCTGGAAAGCATTCCGTTTGCGCTCAACAGCTTGTCGGACCAACTAAATAATTTTACGACTGAATTAAAGATTGATGAATTAAAATCGGTTTGGAGCCAACTGGCCTTACTGAAAGATCAATATCAGATAGCTCAAAAACAAGCTTTTAGCTCATTAAATATTGAAGTCAACAGCTTCTCCTATAAAAAAGGAGGCATCCCGCATGATACAAGCGGAAACGGTGGCGGCTTTGTTTTCGATTGTCGCTTTTTGCCCAATCCAGGCCGCGAAGCCCGATACAAAATGCTTACAGGGCGTGACGATGCCGTAAAAACATTTTTAGCCTCCAAAAATGAAGTACAGGAATTTTTAAATCAAACAGTGCAAATGCTATCTGAAGCCATCGAAAACTATCACGCCCGTGGATTCAGTAAGCTGATGGTGAGCTTTGGATGCACCGGCGGACAGCACCGTTCGGTTTTTTGTGCAGAAGAAATCACTGTGCGGCTTCGAACAAAATACCCCGAGCTGATTGTTAGTTGTAAACACCACGAACAAGCTTTTGAGGATGAGTGACAAAAAATGCAAAAACAATAAAAAGCCTGCCGAATTTAAAGACTCGAAAGCCTTTATGTGTTGCAAGTGCGGGCATCAGTCGAATAAAGCCGACCGACTTTGTAAAGCCCTGAAAAATCCGTCATGAGCACAAAACGAACAGCGATGATACTGGCAGCCGGAAAAGGAACCCGTCTCTCGGAACTGACCGAAAACCAGCCGAAAGCCATGGTAAAAATCAATGGCATCAGCCTGCTCGAAAGAGTAATTCATCAGCTCGAAAATCAAGGTTTTAAACATTTCGTGGTCAATGTTCATCACTTTGCGGATCAAATCATTGATCACCTCAAACAAACTCAATATCAACACCTTATACTAGATATTTCTGACGAACGGAAAACCTTGCTCGAGACAGGCGGAGGAATACTAAATGCCAGAAGTTATTTTGCTGAAAGTGAAATCGTGCTGGTGCATAACGTGGATATACTCACCAATCTTGATCTGAAGTCAGTCACCGATCAATTTGAAAAGTCCGGTGATGCTGCCTGGCTGCTCACTCAGGACAGGCCTTCAACCAGAAAGTTACTTTTCGACAATAATAAACAACTTATTGGCTGGCAGCATCTTGAAAAATCAGCTTTTAAATGGGTACACCATCCACAAACTAATTATAGCGAACTGGCTTTTAGTGGCATACATTTGTTCAAACCTGAGCTATTCGATAAACTGCCAACCAGATTTGGCAGCATCATTGATTTATACCTCCGACTGGCTAAAACAAATGCCGTGAAAAGCAAAGTAATAAACCCTGGTTATTGGTTTGATATGGGTAAATTTGCTGAATTTCAAGCCATTGAAAATTACTTTAAACAAATTGAAACCAACTGAATCATGCAAGGCTTTCTCGACCAACTTTCGGAATTCATCCTCAATAAATACCGCAATCGACTGCATGATTTAATGATCGTTTTCCCGAACAAACGTGCGGGTATCTTCTTTAAAAAAACATTGGTCGAAAAGCTCAACAAGAGCACACTGCTTCCCACCCTTGCTACCATCGAAGAAGCTTTTGAATCGTGGAGCAATCAGTTGCAGGCTGATCCCTTAACCATTCAGTTTGAGTTGATGAGCATCAAGACCGCTCAACAAAAAACCGACGCCCTGGCATTAGCTGAATTTGCAGGCCTCGCTGCGCAAATGGCCGAAGACTTCAACGAGATTGACCACCAAATGGTTGATTCTGAAGCTTTGTTCAGCTTTTTGAAAGAAGCCAAAGCACTTGAATTATGGCATCCTGATGGATCGCCACTTACCGAAAGCGAAAAGAAATACATCTTTTTCTTTCGTCAGCTGAAGAACGATTACCAGCAACTCAACGAAAATCTCAAGTCGAAAGGTCTGGCTTATGCAGGCAAAATTGCAAGAGAACTTGCTGAACTGGATGTTGAAAAGCTAATTCAAAAAATTGATGCTCATCAGGTAATTTTTGCTGGGTTCAATGCTTTCACCAAGGCAGAATCGAAGCTGGTGAAACAGTTGATTCTGAATGATAAAGCATTGATATTTTGGGATTTGGATCATTACTATCTGGAAAAGCAGTTTTTTGGCCTGCACGAAGCCGGAAATGCCATCCGGGATTTCCTGAAAGGAATAAAAAAAGAGCAGGAAATTCGTTTCATCTCAAACAATTTGCTCAGTCGCGAATTTCATTTCCACCTACATGCTGTTACGGGCGATGTGTTGCAAGCCAAGGCTTTAGGCCATGAACTCATAAACAATTACGATCCGGCAGCAACTATTGTTTTGGGCGACGAAAACCTGCTCATACCAGTGATGAACAGCATCCCCGACGACTATGAAAGCTTTAATGCCACTCTGGGTTTCCCGTTTAATAAAACCGCTTGCTTTCAGTTTATCAGGCTTTACCTCGATTTTCAACTGGCCATGCAGCATTCCGGCTATAAGGAAATTTACCTGAAGCCCTTGCTTGGCGTTTTTTCGCATGAATTTAACCAAAGTCTGCTGGATCAAAATACCCACCAGGCATTGCTGGCCTGGCGCATGAAAATTATACAATCAGGAATTAAGTTTTCCGGTAAAAACAAATTGTTAGAATTAACCGAAAATATTTCGCTTAAAACATATATCAACACAATTCTCCAGTCAGCCGATGAAAACAGCAGCAATCAGTTTGCTGTGATCAATGATTTTTTGTCGTTGATCGAATCCCGGCTGGATGCATACAACAAAAAGGAATCTGTTTTCCTTTTTAACCAATTGAATCTGGCCAGACGGATTTTTAACAAACTTGAACAACTGTTTAGCAATCATCGACACAAATCTGATTTGCAGTCAATTGCATCCATTTTCCTGTCTGTTGCCGGGGCACAAAAAGTAGTATTCACAGGCGAACCGCTTCAGGGTTTGCAAATCATGGGCCTACTCGAAACACGTAATCTGAGCTTCAAAAATGTGCATATTCTCAGCCTGAACGAAGGTGTGCTGCCACGCAAACAACCTAATCATTCGCTCATCCCATCCGATATCAGAAAAACATTCGGACTTACTTCATTCGCTGATAAACAAGCTGTTACGGCTTATCATTTTTACAGATTGATACAAAATGCCGAAAATATTCACCTGTATTATAACATTGATGCAGGCGACTTTGGCAGTGGCGAACCCAGCCGTTACATCCGGCAAATCTTTCATGAGCTGGCAGTTGCCAATCCAAAAGTCAGCATCACCCAATATGATTTCAATTTCGACTCCCATCAAACTTCCTTCGCCGAGGAAATTACAATACAGAAAAGAGAGGAAGTGCTTAACCGGATCTATCAAAAAGCCGCATCCGGATTTTCACCTTCCAGCCTGGCACATTACCTGGAATGTCCGTTAAAGTTTTATCTTTCAGATATTTTACGTCTGCAGACCAGTGCACAATTTGACGAATCCATCAAATTGAATGAGTTGGGAACAATCGTCCACGAAACCCTCGAATTGCTGTATAAACCCTACGTTGGTAAACGTCTGGACGAAAAAATGCTTGATCAGATCGTTAGCAGGAGTCGTGAAGTGCTCGAAAGCAGCATTCAAAATCTGATTCCAGGCGGTCTGGCAGATATAGGCAATAGCTTAATAATCAAAGAAGTAGCTTATCAGTTTGTAAGCAATTTTCTGTGGCACGAAAAACAAAATCTCGATCCTGCCAAACCCATCCAAATCAAAGAACTGGAGCATCCGGTTGAAACAAGCTATACGCTTAATAATATAAGTGTTAATATTAAGGGAACCATTGACAGAATTGATCAGCAAGGCCGTGATTATCGTCTGATCGACTACAAAACAGGACAAGTGAAAGATGCCGACCTAAAGCTGAAAACCTGGGATGATCTTTTGAACAGCAAAAAGACCAAAGCCCTTCAACTGGCTTTGTATTGGCTTTTGGTCAGCCGATCCGACTTAAGTTTTGCACAAGCGGATTTCGTTTGTGGCATTATCAGCCTTCAAAAAGCAGGCTCAGGCTTGTTCAACTTACAACTACCCGATAATTCAGGACACAACGAATCGCTCCAACAAATTGAAAAACAACTGTTCAGTCTTGTTGAAGAAATTCTGGATCCTGACCTGCCCATTCAACAAACCGATGATCGCAGCTATTGCAAAAACTGCGACTTTGTTAATATCTGCAACCGTTGATAACATAATTGTATCTTTTTTGTATGATCCATGTAAATACTTAAATTTGCTTTCGGAATCTAAGCTTGCTCCCCTAAAAAATAAAGACCATGAGAGACCACCCCAAGTTCAATGTCCTGATCGTGGACGACAGACCGGAAAACCTTCTCACACTCGAAGGAATCCTTGAAAATGAGAGCCTTAACATAATCAAAGCATCCTCTGGCAACGAAGCTCTGGCAATCATGCTCGAGCACAACATCTCGCTGGTACTCATGGATGTACAAATGCCCGGTATGGACGGTTTTGAAGTGGCCGAAATCATGCGAAGCAGTGAACGTACCAAATTTATTCCCATCATTTTTATCACCGCCATCAGCAAACAACGCCAACACATCTTCAAAGGATACGAATCGGGTGCTGTGGATTACCTCTACAAGCCTCTCGATCTGGAGATTTTACAGAGCAAGATCAAGGCTTTCATTGATTTTTTTCAACACAAAAACGCTCTCGAAGAAACTACACGCAAGTTAAGCAAATCGATAGCCGAACTAAACCAAGCCAAACAAATTGCTGAAGATGCTACAACAGCCAAAAGTGCCTTCCTGGCCACCATGAGTCACGAAATTCGTACACCGCTTAATGGCATCATCGGCATGGCCGATCTGGGGCTGATGGATGATGAGATAGGACCACAACAGCGCGAAAGACTGATGGATATTAAAACTTCAGGCGAATCGCTGCTCGAAATCATCAACGAAATTCTTGATATTTCAAAGATAGAAGCCGACAAGCTGGAACTGGAAGAAATAGAATTTAGCATCCGCGAGCTGATCGAAAAAATCGTCAACCTGCTGTCGGTAAAGATTTTTCAGGAAAAGCTGGAATTTGTCTGCGATATTGATCCTGACATCCCTGATATCCTCATCGGTGACCCATTAAGAATCAGACAGATATTAATCAACCTCTTAAGTAATGCCAGCAAGTTTACCGAAGAAGGAACCGTATCGGTTAAAGTGAAAATGCTGGAACATATCGAAGAACAAATCAGCCTGGAATTTGCTATTGAAGATACCGGAATAGGAATACCCGAAGATAAACAACAGCAGCTGTTCGACAGCTATACCCAGGCCGACACCTCTACCACCCGTAAACATGGAGGCACCGGGCTGGGGCTGAATATCAGCCAAAAGCTTGTGAACTTGATGGGAGGAAAAATCAGTGTAAGCAGCACGCCTGGTTTGGGAAGCAAGTTTTACTTCAGGCTCAATATGGTTACCGGCAACCAAAAAGAAAAACCCTGGGAGCTGCACCTCAAACAACCCAATGATTCCTATAAAGTTTTGGTAATTGATGATCATGAGCAATCGGCAAAAGTAATCACACGGCTTCTCGACCATTGGGGACTTCAAAATGTTTATACCTCAGAGTGTAATAAATGCTCCGACCTTTTGAAACAACACAATTTCGACCTCATCCTGATCGACTTTTACCTGAAAAATAAAAACGGAGTGGAAGTGGCCGAAGAATTAAAAAAGCAAGACAGCCTGAAACCTGATACGGCCATTATTCTGCTCTCCCCTTCCAAAGCCAATATCGAAATTCTGAAACTCCAAAAAGCACAGAAATATGAATTCCTCACCAAGCCTGTGCTTCAAAACGACTTACGTCATTTGCTAATCACTTTATTCGGATCGAAAGAACAGATCAGGGAAGAGGAAAGTAAGCTTCCGGCCGAAATCAAACCGCCCGAAAAGCCACTCGAAATCCTGGTCGCCGAAGATCAAATCATCAACCGCAAGATTGTGGTGCAATTGTTAGAGAAAAAAGGCTGGAAGGTTAAGGCAGTCGAAAATGGCAAGATTGCTCTTGATGAAGCCTGCAACAGCAAATACGACCTCATCCTGATGGATGTACAGATGCCCGAGATGGACGGCTTTGAAGCTACGCGCAAGATTCGTTTGTCCGAAATCGACAAAGATTATCACACCCCCATCGTTGCTATGACAGCACATGCCATGAAAGGCGATCGCGAAAAATGCCTGGCTGCCGGAATGGATTATTACATCACAAAACCTGTAAATCCAAGCGAGCTATACGACACCATTGAGAAATTTGCTGCCAATCTACCCACTGAATAATCAGCACTAACTGATACAATAAACCAATATGGATAACCTGGATTATAATAATGCAACCACTTGGGAAAAGATCAAATATTCATTCAGATCATGGCGCTATATTGGTGTTGGAAAATCTTTGCTGATCTGGTTTCTGGCTATTTCGATCATCCCATTGGCCTCTATCAGTTTTATCAATTTCCTGAATGCCTACCACGGGCTCACTATAGTGGCCGAAAAATCACTTAACACCACTTCCCAGCTCAGGGTTGCCTACATCAACACCTTTTTTAATGAAATAGTTGATTTTCTGGAACTTAACAGCAGACAGCGGAATGACATTGAATTCATCGAAAAGCTCAAATTGGCCTGGAAGCGTAGCGGAAAGGAACTGGATGAATATACTCATAACCCCGAATGGATTCAGCTCACTGCCGAACACCGTGACGAATTTAAAGACCTGGCGCACAAAAATGGCTATCACGACATCTATTTCATGGATAACAAAGGCAATATCCTGTTCAGCCTGCGCGAAGAAGCTGATCTGGGAACCAATCTTTTTACGGGTCCCTATCGATTCACAGGTTTTGCCAACGCAACCAGAGATGCACTAGAGACCAACACTTTGCGATTCTCTGATCTGGATTTTTACGAACCTTCCTTCAACATCATCACCGGACATTTTGTGCAACCGGTTGTGAATTCAGCCGACAGTCTGATAGGCTTGATAGCACTCCAAATTACGATGGATCGTATCAATCAGATCATTCAGCAGGATGCCGGCTATGGCGAAACAGGTCAGGCCTACATCGTTGGGAGCGACAGACTGCTGCGTTCGTCCATGCGTTTTGGCAATGAAGATGATATCATGCAGTTAAGCGTAAATAACACCAAAGTTACGGATTGGCTGTTTTACCTGCGCAATCGTAATAACAAACAGGCCCTCGAAGAGCGGGAACTGGATCGCGAAAAAGTTTCAACTTACGACTCCGACAAAACAGGCAAATACGTCCTGGGCATCTACCGCAACCTCGATATACTGGAACCCATGGGCGTAAATTGGGTTTTGGTTGAAGAAATAGAACACAGCGAAGCTTTTGCCTATGCCCGTAAGCTTTCCGACATCGTTAAACTCTCGTTTATCATTACGTTCATCCTGGTGTTTTTTACTTCAATTTTAGTTACACGATGGTTTGTCAATCCAATCAAACAGCTGTCGTCATGGGCAAAGGAAGTGGCTGTTGGTAAGGTGTCGCGCAAACAAATCAAAGCACCCCAGAACGAAATTGGCGAAATGGTTTCTACCTTTAACAAGCTGGTTGACAAGCTCGAAAGTTATGCCAATGTTGCCAGGTTAATGACTAAGGGAGATTATACCGAAAAAGTAGAAGTCCAAAATGAAGAAGACCTTTTAGGGACTTCCATGAATCAGCTGGTCGAAAGTCTGAAACAAGTTGTTGATCAGGCCAACCGCATTGCAAAAGGCGATTACAGCGTAACGGTAGTTCCGCGTAGCGAAAAAGACACCCTGAATGTGGCACTTTACCAAATGACCCGCACGCTGGCACAGAATGCCGAGGATAACAAAAACCAAAACTGGCTCAAGAGCGGCATCAACGAGTTGGATGCAGGCCTTAGCGGACAAGCCAATACACAAAAACTGGCCGCTTCGATCATCAACTTCACCTGCCGCTATCTGGAAGCAAATCTGGGTCTCATCTATCTGGTCAATGAAAAGGAGAATCAATTCGACCTGAAAGCAGGCTTTTCGATTGATCCGGATGACCCCAATCTCAAAAAACATTTCAACCTTAATGAAGGGCTGATCGGCCAGGTGGCCAAGGATCAGCAATTGCTGGTGATCGAAGATCAGGAAAATCAAAAAAAGATACGGCTCGGAATGGGTAGTTTCAAACCCGTTCAATATGTTTTATGTCCGTTGGTTCACGAAGGAAAAACTTTTGGTGTGATCGAATATGCTTCCTTACAACGCTTTAGTCCTGTTAAGGAAACCTTCCTTCGGATGGCTCGTGCCAATATGGCGATCGCCATAAAAACTGTTATGGCCGCCGAAACAGTTCAAAAGCTACTTACCCAAACGCAGGAACAAGCCAACGAACTTGCCGTTCAGCAGGAAGAACTGAGGCAGGCCAATGAAGAATTGCAGGAGCAGACGAATGCATTAAAGGTTTCGGAAGAAAACTTACAGGCCCAGCAGGAAGAGCTCAAAGTGACCAACGAAGAACTGGAAGAACGCACCAAAGCACTTGAGATGCAGCGCGATGCCATACGCCAAAAAAATCTTGAGCTGGAAAAAGCCAGAAATGAAATAGAACAAAAGGCGAAAGACCTGGCACAGGCTTCGCAATACAAATCAGAATTTTTAGCCAATATGTCGCACGAACTGCGTACGCCCCTAAACAGTATCCTGGTACTTTCGCAGCTGCTGGCCGAAAACAGAAAAAAACACCTCGACGAAAAGGAGCTTGAATATGCCCGCACCATCAATGGCTCAGGCAGCGACCTGCTTGAGCTGATCAATGAGATTCTGGATTTAAGCAAAGTAGAATCAGGTAAAATTGAGTTGTATATCGAACAGATGTACCTGGAAGACCTCAGTCATTTCATCAAAAAAAGCTTCGAACCTGTTGCTGCTAAAAAAGGTCTGGACATTTTTGTTTCCATCTCCAAGGGGTTGCCGGCCTTTGTGCGCACAGATATCCAACGTTTTCAACAAATCATCAAAAACCTATATTCCAACGCCATCAAGTTTACGCACGAAGGTAGTATCAGCTTGAATGTGTTTAGACTTGAGGAAAAGTTCAGCTTCCGAAACAAAAACCTCAGCCACGAAAATGCCATTGCCTTTTCTGTGATAGATACCGGCATCGGCATCCCCGAAGATAAGCTTCAGGTGATTTTTGAAGCCTTTAAGCAGGCTGATGGAACAACAAGCCGCAAATATGGTGGCACGGGTCTGGGATTGAGCATTTCAAAAGGTTTCTCAGAGCTTCTGGGTGGCGAAATTCATGTTAGCAGCACCGAAGGCAAAGGAACGAGCTTTACGGTAATCATTCCTGAAAATTATGTAAGGCCTGAAACCACAGAAGAACCGGATGCTAAAGATACAAGCGAAAATCAGATCATTCCGGAAAACATTACCAATCCAAAAAAAGAAAAATCCTCCGAAAAGAAAAATCAAAACTTGCAAGAGTTTGAGGAAACCAATGACGATAGAAATGCCATACTCGATGGCGATTTGGTGCTGCTGATTATTGATGACGATAAAAACTTTACGCGCATCCTGCACGACCTGGCACACGAGCACAGGTTCAAATGCATCATTGCCCACGATGGCGAAGCAGGTTTGCATTTTGCAGATTTTTATACGCCTCATGCCATCATACTAGATATCGGACTGCCCGGCATCGACGGATTTGAAGTGATGCAACGACTGAAAAAGAATCCGCGCACCCGGCACATACCCGTGCATTATATCTCGGCTGCCGACAAATCAATCGAGCATCTCAAACAAGGTGCAGTGGGATATCTGAGTAAACCTGTTAAAAAAGAAGAACTTGACGAAGTTTTCAACAACCTGGAACACATCGTCAAAAACCCACTCAAAAAACTCATCGTTGTTGAAGACGATGAATCTACGCGCAAAAGCATTTCCAATCTGATGCAAGGCGACAATATTGAAATTGTTGCAGTTGGTTCAGGTGAAGAAGCACTCAGCGAAATAAACAACACACAGTTTGATTGCATGATCCTGGATTTGGGATTGAAAAATATGTCAGGTTTTGAGTTGCTCGACACGCTTAAACAGAATCACCCAAATCTTGAATTACCTGTTGTGGTTTATACTGCCCGCGAATTAAGCCGAGAAGAAGACATCAAGCTACAGCAGTATGCAAGCAGCATCATACTGAAAGGTGCCAGGAGTTTTGAACGCTTACTGTCCGAAACCACCCTTTTCCTGCATCAGATAGAGAGCAAGCTCTCAGAAAAAAAACAGGAGATGCTCCGAAAAATACAACCTCCTGAAGATGTGTTGAAGGGTAAAACAATATTGATAGTAGATGATGATATGCGTAATGTTTTTGCATTGACCAGCGTGATAGAGAGCTATGACATCAAAGTGATCTTTGCCAAAAACGGACGCGAAGGGATCGAAAAACTCAAAGCCAATAATAGCGTCAGCCTGATTTTGATGGATATTATGATGCCTGAGATGGATGGTTATGAGGCAATGAGAATCATCAGAAAAGAAAACAAATACAAAAAACTTCCTATCATTGCCCTCACTGCCAAGGCTATGAAAGACGACCGCGAAAAATGTCTGGCCGCAGGAGCCAACGAGTACCTTTCTAAACCCGTTGACACGGCCAAACTGATCTCGCTTTTGCGCGTGTGGTTATACAATAATTAGTGCTGAGTTGCCGTAATACAAGCCTATGAACCCGTCCGAAAATCCTGATTTTGACGATTCCATTCTGCAACTCGAAATGGAGCTTTTGCTTGAGGCCTTGGTCAGACAATATGGCTACGACTTCAGAAACTATAACAAAGCCCATATAAAACGCAGACTTATTTTTCGCATGCAACAGCTGGGGCTGAAATCTTTATCCGAGCTTCAGCATCAAATTCTGCATCATTCCAACATACTGGCCATGATTCTCAAAGATCTTTCGATCAATGTAACGGAAATGTATCGCGACCCATCCTTTTATTTAAGCCTGCGAAAAGAGGTGATCCCTTTGTTGCGAACCTATCCGTACCTAAGAATCTGGCACGCCGGATGTGCCACCGGCGAGGAAGTCTATTCATTTGCAATCCTCCTCAAAGAAGAAGGGCTATATGATCGCTCGCAGATTTATGCCACAGATTTTAATACCGAAGTACTCGAAACAGCTATAAAAGGCATATATCCCGTATCAAAAATCAAGGAATACACTTTTAACTATCAGGCTGCCGGTGGTAAAAACTCCTTTTCGGATTACTACACTGCCCGCTATGATGCAGTTCGCTTTGATCCCGAACTTAGGAAAAACATAGTGTTTGCCAGTCATAACCTTGTAACTGACAGCGTTTTTGCTGAAACCCACCTGATCATCTGCCGAAATGTGTTGATCTATTTCGACAGGAGCCTGCAAAATAAAGTGCTGAACCTCTTTAACGACAGCCTGATCATGGGTGGCTTTTTAGGACTGGGCTCTAAAGAAAACATCATGTTCTCTACCGTTCAGGATCATTTTTTAATCCTAAATCCCAACGAAAAGATCTTCCAGAAAAAAATCCTGAAATGAAAACTTATGAGACCATCGTCATTGGTTCATCTGCAGGAGGTATGTACGCACTGAAAAATCTAATCGAAGGTTTGAAGTCCGGATTTCGTATTCCCCTGATCATCGTTCAGCATCTGAGCCCGCATTCCGAAAATTACCTGGCACATTTTCTGGATCAACTGGGCATCCTACAAGTGAAAGAAGCTGACGAACGCGAAAAAATTAAACAAGGCTATGCCTATATAGCCCCGCCAAATTTTCACCTGCTTATCGAAGCTGACCAGACTTTCAGCCTGACGGTAGAAGAAAAGGTAAACTATGCCCGACCCTCGATTGATGTGCTTTTTGAAACTGCCGCCTCGGTTTATCGCGAACGACTAATTGGGATCATCCTCACCGGAGCCAACCACGACGGAGCAAATGGAGTTAAAGTCATCAAAGCGCATGGTGGTTTCACTATGGCACAAAACCCTGCAACTGCCGAATCAGATATTATGCCCAAAGCAGCTATTGCAACCGGAAAAATTGATAAAATTTTGGATATCAGTGAAATCTCTGATTTCCTGAACAGCCTAAACAACAGCTGATTCACTCATTCACAAACTCCAGATCAACAAAAACAGGCAGGTGATCGGCAAAGCCACCCACATAACGCGGCCCAACGTAAGTCCTATAAAGTTTCTTACCCATATAACGCTCGTCATCAGTGAACAAAAAATCGGGGGCAAAAATTCGCTGACTGCCTTCAATTACGCTCAAGCCGGTATTTTTAAGTAAGGCCTGTGATACAATGATCATATCAAATATCTGCCAATCGTACTGATGTTTTAAAGTGCCCTCAAAACCTAATTCTGCTGGATTTGTAAAGAGATTGACCAATTGATGCGGCTCTGTTACTTCTTCT
>Ga0334884_1003126_pt1 | contig 19421 bp, 15 predicted proteins | sample GraSluR1_MG_7_FD_207215 | JGI IMG/M metagenome (GOLD analysis project Ga0334884, IMG submission 207215) | Sludge microbial communities from methane-producing bioreactor in Wageningen University, Netherlands - Granular Sludge_12_05 R1 | ecosystem: Engineered > Bioreactor > Anaerobic >...
GAAGCGACGCGGGCTTCGCCGAAGGGCCCCTCCGTCAAGATGCCCGCCTCGGCTCCGCTGAAGGCCCGGGCCGGCAGGCCCAGGCTGCGCAGGAAATGGCTGACCACAACACTGGACAGGATCTCACCGCAGGCCATCAGCATGTCCAGTTCCCGAGGTTCCTGGCATTCCCTCCAGGCAGCCACCAGACCCAGCAGGGTGTCAGTTGCATACGGTTGGGGGGCACGGCCCATCGCGGAGATCACCACCACGGGGTGCATCCCCCGAACGCGGGCTTCCCGGACTTTGCGAGCCAGGCCCTGGCGTCCCTTTTCCCCTGCCACCGAGGTGCCCCCGAACTTCTGCACCAGGATCCTCATCGCGTCGAGGCTCTCCTCTCAGGCCTTCCGATTCACTTCAAGAAGGGCTTCGGCGATCTGGACGGCGTTGGTCGCGGCCCCCTTGCGCAGGTTGTCGGCCACGACCCACATCGCCAGACCGTGGGGCACCGTCGGATCCCGACGGATGCGGCCGACCAGGACCAGGTCCTGGCCTTCGGCGTCGAGGGGGGTCGGGTATTCCCCCCGCGCCGGGTCATCCACAACCCGGACTCCAGGTGCGCCGCGCAGCACTTCCCGGGCCTGCTCGGGGGAAAGGGGGCGCTCGGTCTCGACGTAGACGACCTCGGAGTGGGCGTGGAAGACCGGCACCCGGACGCAGGTCGCCATGACTGGAAGGTCCGCGAGGCCCAGGATCTTCCGGGTCTCCTGAACCATCTTGACTTCCTCTCCGGTCGAACCCTCTTCATCGAAGGCCGCGATCTGAGGCACAACGTTGAACGCGATGGTCCGGGGATAGACCCGCGGAGAGGGCATCGGCCCTCCGCCGACCCAGGAACGGGTCTGTTCCTGAAGCTCCTCCAGGGCCTCCTTGCCCGTCCCCGAGACGGACTGGTAGGTGGAGACCGCGACCCTCTTCAGCCCCGCCGACGCGTGGATCGGGGCCAGGGCCACCACCATCTGGATGGTCGAGCAGTTCGGATTGGCGATCAGGCCGGAATGCCTGGCCAGATGGTGCGGATTGACCTCTGGGACCACCAGGGGAACCTTGGGGTCCATCCGGAAAGTCGCCGAATTGTCGACAACCAGCGCGCCCTGGGTGCAGGCCCTCGGCGCGTAGTCCGCCGAGGCCACCTCCCCCCCTGCGAAGAGCGCCAGGTCCACCCCCGCGAAGTCGGCCAGGGCCACATCCTCGACCTGCAGAGACTCACCCTTCCAGAGGATCCGAGCCCCGGCGGAACGGGCCGAAGCCATGACCCGCACCCGCCCCAGGGGAAGGTTCCGTTCGGCCAGGACCTCCAACATGGTCCTGCCCACCGCTCCCGTCGCCCCCACGACGGCGACCGTAGATCTCTTCATCGAAATACTCCTGACCCAGGGGTCTTCAAGGCGGCTTGCGCTTCCGGACCGAGCCCCGCCCGGGGGTCCAGAATTCCCTCCCTGGAGGGACTAGTCCAGGATGTTCTCCAGGCCCACCACCAGGCCATGCAGACGTCGAACCCTTTGAATGGCCAGGGCGACCCCGGGCATGAAGCACTCGCGAGTGGCCGAGTCGTGCCGCAAGGTCAACGTCTCGCCCACCCCGCCCAGGAGGACCATCTGATGGGCCAGCAGGCCGGGCATCCGGACCGAGTGGATGCGGACCCCCCCGATGTTGCCGCCGCGAGCCCCTTTGACCGTCTCCTCCCCCTCGGCGGGAGTGCGGAACCCGTCCGGCCGGGCGCGAACCATCAACTCTGCGGTGCGTCGGGCGGTCCCCGAGGGAGAGTCCAGCTTGCGCTCGTGATGCATCTCGAGGATCTCGGCCCAGCGATAGTACCGGGCCGCCTCGCGGGCGAACTTCATCATCAAGACGGCCCCCAGGGCGAAGTTGGGAGCCAACAGGACCGGGTGCTTGTGGGCCCGGGCAACGTTGTCGATCTCATCCTCGTCCGCAGCCGGGATCCCGGTCGTCCCGATCACGCAGGCCACGTCGTGCTGAATGGCACGCAAGACCCTCTCCTTGACGGCGGTTCCCGTGGAGAAGTCGACCATCACCCCGCCGGCAGCCCGCTCCAGGGCCTCATCCAGATCCGCCGTGACGTGAACTCCGCACGAGTCCCCGGCCACCAGCTCGCCGATGTCCTCCCCCAGGTGGCGCGCGTGACCCAAGGCCCCGACCAGCTCCATGTCCACCTGGCCCAGGACCGTCCGGACCGTCTCACGACCCATCCGTCCCGTGGCCCCGGAAACGACGACCGGAATCATCTCCCTGCTCTCCATAACGCCTCCTGCCGCCTCTAGATCGAGGCCAGCGACTTCGTGGGACTCTGCGGCGCGCCCGCAGCGGGGACGCCATCGGCGGCCTGAACCGGTCCCAGGACCGCCAGGGTGAACCTTTCCGGAGTCAGCAGCTCGCGGGCCAGGTCCAGGATCTCTTCGTGGGTCACGGAGTCCACCCGCTCGATGACCTCTTCCAGCGGGATGATCCGACCGTGGAAGCTCTGGGTCCTGGCCAGACGCATCATGCGATGCGAGGTGGATTCCATGGCCAGGGCGATGGAGCCTTTGAGGTGCTCACGCGCCCGGTCGAGCTCCTCGGGCCGGATCCCGTCCTGCCGCACATCCTCCAGAATCTCGCGGCTCAGACGGAGGACCTCCTCCACCTTCTCGGCCGAGGTCCCGGCATAGACCCCGAAAAGACCGCAGTCCCGGTAGGAATTCTGGAAGGTACAGACCGAGTAGACCAGCCCCCGGCGCTCGCGGATCTCCTGGAAGAGCCGGCAGGACATCGAACCGCCCAACACGCTGTCCAGGATCAGCATGGCGTAGCGTCGCTCATCGGTCACCGCCAGGCCCTGGACGCCGTAGCACAGATAGACCTGCTCCGAATCCCGATACTGGACGATCCGACGCGGGCGGGGTTGAGGAGCGCCTCCGGGGAGCAAGGGAGGAGGAGCCGGTGGCCTGGCTCCCTGGAACCACTGGCCGACCCGCTCGGCCACCTCGTCGTGATCGACATGCCCTGCCGCCGAGACCAGCAGGCGGGAAGGCACGTAGCGCTCCTCCATGAACTCCACCAGGCGGTCCCGGTTCAGACCCGAGATCACCTCGCGGCTGCCGAGGATCGGCCGCCCCAGGGGATGACCATCCCACACCGAGGAGGTGAACACGTCGAAGACCATCTCGTCCGGAGCGTCCTCGTACATCTTGATCTCTTCGAGGATCACACCCTTCTCACGGCTCATCTCGTCCGCGTCGAAAAGCGAGTTCAAGAACATGTCCGAGAGGATATCCAGTGCCTTGGGCAGGTGCTGGTCCATCACGCGCGCGTAGTAGCAGGTCTGCTCTTTCTCGGTGAAGGCGTTGAGCTGACCGCCCACCCCATCCATGGCCTCGGCGATCTGGGTCGCCGACCGCCGGGGTGTGCCCTTGAAGAGCATGTGCTCGAGGAAATGGGAGAGCCCGGACTGGTCTTCCCGTTCGTGCCGAGAGCCCGACTGGGCCCAGATCCCCAGGGAACACGAGCGGAACTCGGGGATCTGCTCGGTCACCAGGGTGATCCCGTTCTCTAGAATCGTCTTGCGGACCATCTGCCTTGCCTTTCCAGCAGCCGTAGGGGCCGCCGCGAGCCGCCGGTTCTCCCCCGGAGGGGGCATTCCCTCCGGAGGAGGGGCGTTGGCTACCGTGGAGAGGGCGAATCCGAAGGCGCGCCCCCCCCTCGCAGCAGGATCAGAAGCATGATCGCCCCCGTCCGGGCCAGCACGCTGTGTGGCAGGTGGGCCTTCATCCGGACCCAGGCTCCGGGCCCCACCTCGTGCTCGTCGTTTCCCAGGGTCAGCCGCATCCGCCCTTGCAGGACGACGATCTCGGCAGGGACCGAGGCGGTGTGTTCGGTCAGCTCCTGTCCCTCACCAAAGGCGAAGAGAACGGTCCGGGAGCGTTCATCGGAATGGATCGTCCGGCTCAGGATCCCGTCCTGGGGGATCCCGGTCTCGAGGAAATCCTCACGCAACAGATAGTCACTCATCTTCTTCCACCTCCTGAAGAAGTCTTCCCGATTTGGCGGTTCCAGAAGACCCGCTGCAGCAAGATCACCGGAGGAGTTCGCCGCGCATCATGGTGACGGCCCGTCCCCCGAGGGTCACCCTCCCGGTCCCAGGCACCTCGACGCGCACCAGGCCCCCCCTCTTGGAGGCCTGATAGCCCACCAGGCTGGTCTTCCCCAACCTCTCGGCCCAGAATGGACCCAGGAAGCAATGGGCCGAGCCCGTCACGGGATCCTCGTCGATCCCCAGGGCGGGGGCAAAGTAGCGCGACACGAAGTCGGCCTCGGGGCGCCGGGCCGGAGCCGTCACCATCAGCCCCCCCGACCCCAGCCACAGCAGACGCCGGAAGTCTGGAGCCAGCTCCCGAACCTGCGACTCGTCCTCCAGCAGAACCAGCCAGTCGAAGCGGTTGCGCTCGACCACCTCGAAGTTGGAGGTCCCCAGGATCCGGTCCAGCTTGCGGGGGGCAGGCGTTTCGACGCCGGGTTCCTCGGGGAAGTCCATCGAGATCTCGCCGGCAACGCGTCGGCAGGTCAGAGGTCCGCTGCGGGTCTGGAAGCGGATCGGCTCGTCGGCGGGAACCCTCTCCTCCTCCCACAGCAGGTGGGCCGCCGCCAAGGTGGCGTGACCACACAGCTCCACTTCGCAGCGAGGGGTGAACCAACGCAGGAAGAAGCCTCCCTCGAGGTTCGGGTCCACGAAGGCCGTCTCGGAGAGGTTCATCTCGCCGGCGATCCTCTGCATCCGGTCGTCGGGCAACGGCCCCCGACACAGGCACACGGCGGCGGGATTGCCCCGAAAGGGGGTCTCGGTGAAGGCATCGACGATGGCGATCGGCTGACCGTTCTTCATGGGAAGGGCGGTTCTTGCCGGAGGATGCTCCTCCTGCGCCGACCGGGCAGGATTGGCCAGGGGCCTTGGGCAACTTCTCGGCCATGCTCGCGGAACTCGAGATCGTCAACTTCGCCCTGGTGGAACGGGCCTGCCTGCCCCTCGCGGAGGGCCTCAACATCCTCTCCGGCGAGACCGGCTCGGGGAAGTCCCTGGTGGTGGAGGCCCTGGGCTTCCTGTTGGGGGGGACGCCCCGCGACAAGCCGCTGCGCTCGGGGGCCGAGAGCGGTTCGGTCAGCGGGCGCTTCCTGGCCCCTCCGGATGAAGCCCGCGCCCTGGTCCGCCAGTGGGGACTGGAGGAGACCGACGACGAGCTGCTCTTGAGCCGCGACCTGCACGCCTCGGGGCGCAGCACCTGCCGCATCAACTCGCGGCTGACCACCCTGGCCAACCTCCGCGAGCTGGGCTCCACCCTGGTGGACCTGCACGGTCAGCACCAGCAATACGCCTTGCTCAAGCCCTCACGACACCTGCAGATCCTGGACCGCTTCGCCGGACCGGCCCAGGCCGGGCTGCTGTCGCGACACGCCGCGACGTGGAAGCGGTCCCGCGAGCTCTCGGCCGAACTGGAGGCGCTGCGCTCGGGAGAACTCGAGCGCCGCCGGGAGATCGACTGGACCCTGCACGAAATCTCCGAGATCCAGGAGGTTCAGCCTCGGCAGGGTGAGGACCGCGAGCTGGAAGAGGCGATCCGGGTCCTGGCTTCAGCCGAGGACCTGCAGCAGGCCGCCGCCGAAGCCCACCAGGCCCTGCAGGGCGAAGGCGCCGCTGCCGAGGCGCTGGCTCGGGCCGGCTCGGTCCTGAAAGGCCTGCTGAGTGCCGACGCGCGCCTGGAGCCCCTCTGGGAGAGGCTGGAAGAGACCCTGGTCGTGGTCCGGGAGACGGCCGCCGACCTGCGCTCCTACGGCGACCAGATCCGCGTGGACCCGCGGCAACTGGAGGAGCTGCAGGCCCGCCACGAGTCTCTGCGTCGGTTGCAGCGCAAGTACGGCCCCGGCCTGGAGGAGGTGTTGGCCTATCGGGACTCGGCCCAGGCGCGCCTGAGCGAGCTGGAAGGTCGGGCGGCCCGTTCCGAGGGTCTGGAGGCCGAGCTGGCCCAGGTCGAGGCGGAGCGACTGGAACTGGCCGGACTGCTCTCGACGGCACGGAAAGAAGCTGCCGAGCGCCTGCAGGCGGAGGTCGCCCGGGAACTGACCCTGGTGGGCCTGGGCGCCTGCCGCTTCGTGGTCCGGCTGGAGACGACCTCGGAACCGGGCCCCGACGGACTGGACCGGGTGGAGTTCCTGATCGCACCCAATCCCGGCGAACCCCCGCGCCCCCTGGCCCGGATCGCCTCGGGCGGCGAACTCTCACGCCTCATGCTGGCCATGCTGAGCCTGTTCTCGCGCTTCGAGCCGGTGCCCACCCTGCTCTTCGACGAGATCGACGCCGGGCTGGGGGGCCGCGCCGCAGAGGCCGTGGCCCGACGCCTGCAGGACCTGGCCCGGCGCTGCCAGGTGCTGTGCGTGACCCACCTGGCCGTGCTGGCGGCCGCGGGCACGCGCCACCACCACCTGTCCAAGTCGGTCGAGGACGGCCGGACGACGACCCGGACCTCGGTGCTGGAAGGCGAGGCGCGCGAGCTTGAACTGGCCCGGATGCTCTCGGGTGACGCCTCCCCCGAGGCTGCCCGCAGCCACGCCCGCGAGCTGCTCTCACGCGCGGGGGGATAGAAGGACTCCAAGACGCCCCCCAGTGGCCGAAGCGTCCGGGTGGGAGGCCCGAGCCGGGCAGTCTTCCGACCACGCCGGGTCGATCCGCGGGACCGACAGGACCCGTCCCGGTTGAATCTGGAGAGATTCCCCGGGAAACGGACAGGCGCGCCGCCCCCGAGGGCTGGCGCGCCTGAACACTTCGGGCCGGGATGGGGCGACGCCCTTTCAGGCGCCGCCCCGGTCCTCAGCGGACCATCCGCCGGCGGCGGACCAGGGCCCACAGACCCAGCAGGGCCAGCACGCCCGCGGAGGGCACCAGCATCCCGTTCACGGCCAGCCAGGAGGCAGCCACGGCGGGGTACAGGGCCACCCGGGCTGCGGGCTTGAAGCCGGGATGGGCTTCCAGCCAGCGCGCGGCGGCGGGACCGTTCGTATAGTACCAGGTCACGAAACTGCGACCCGGCGCGTTGGTCTCGAGGTACTGGTCACGGAAGTCGCGCAGGGTGTCCACCTGGGTGGCCATGGCGGAGCCGAAGGCGGCCGTGGCGACGAAGCAGGAGCTGCTGCTGGATCCACCGCCCGTGGGAACGTCGGGGATGACGCGGGCGTGCAGCCTCCAGACCTGGGCCCCCCAGAAGGGATTCGCCGTGCCGACCATGAGCCCCTGAGGCGAGCTGAGCAGCGTGCGGCCCCCATAGTTGAAGGAATCCCCGAAGCCGTCGCGGGTCACCGGGACGAAGTTCACGCCGTCCCGGGTCGCATACAGGTCGAAGCCCGCCGGGTTGTCGTTGTACTGTTCGAGGATCCCCAGCCTCTGCATGACCTCCTCGATCTGCTCAGGCGTCATCCCGAAGGCGGCCAGGGTCTCGGGGGTGATGTATTTCAGGAAGCTGCGGATGTCGAAGGTGGTGACGTAGAGCTGTCCGTCCTGGACGGCCATCCACCAGAGGTACTGGTTCATCGAGAGGTTGGTCGTGTTCAGGGGAGGCGGCGCCAGCGCCTGCTGGGTCGAGATGTTGAAGAAACCGCCTCCGTAGTTGCCCGTGCGCTGGGGGAAGAGGTCGTTGGAATCCCCGATGACCATCTCGATCCGGTCCTGGGTATCCATCCGGTAGATCTGGCAGGGGTTGAGATGCGAGACCAGGTACTCGAATTCTCCGGAGGCCGCCAGACCTGCGAAGTCCTGGAAGGTCCCCATGTAGAGGTGGTTGTTGAACACGCCCAGGCTCACCGCCGCGTTGGCCCCCTTGCCCAGGCCTCGCGGGTACTGCCCATCCGGGCCGATCACGCACTCCCACTCCCAGCCGAACTGGTTGCGAGCCTTGGCATCGATGGGAGCCGGACGTCCGCGGAAGAGCATGAAGCCGTTGTTGGCCTCGTCGTCCGGATTGGTCGGCTTGCCCATCACGACGTACAGTTCGCCGTTGAAGGACTTGAACTCCCACAGGCCGCCGATGGCTCCCGGCTCGCCCTCACCGAAGTCCTCGATGGAGGCCACCTGGGTCCAGCCCTGGGTCGAGGTGCCCATGCCCTGAGGCTGCACCTGCGGAGCCGTCGAGAAGAAGATCTCGTTGTTGCTCGTCCCCACGAAGAGCTTCTCGTCGTGGACGGTGATGGGCCTCAGGCTGTTGGCCAGTCCGCCGGCCCCGATGCGCATGACCTCGAACGGGCCCGAGCCGTCCGCGCGGATCTGCAGGACCCGGGTATGACCCCAGAGGCTTCCGAAGCTGACCATGTAGAGGTCGCCGTTATAGGCCTGCGCGCCCCGATAGCCCAGATCCTGGGGAATCGCGCCCGGGATGACCTGCTGGGCCAGAACGGCTTCTGCTCCGGAAGCCGGAACATCCTGACGGCTCGGCATCTCGATGGCAGGCGAGGTGTACACCAGATCCCAAGGTTGGGAGCCATCGGCCTTGTAGCGGAAGATGCGCGCCCGAAGGTCGGTGGGGTCCAGGAAGACATCGTCCCCGAAGATGGTGTGGATCTGCTCCTTGGTCAACCCGGAGCCCGACAGGGCCAGGGCCACCAGATCCCGGTTGGAGCCGACGTAGACGTAGTCGTTGCCCTGCACGTTGTGGGTTTCCATGCACCAGGCGTAGCTGTTCTCACGGTCGCCGCCCGGCTGGATGCCGTCCGGCTGTCCGGAGGTGGCTCCGACGTTGGTCGTGCGTTGCCAGGAGAACAAGGTGGCGGCCCCGACGGCCGCCGTCAAGAGGAATGCAAACAGGATGACCAGGATCTTCCGTCTTGGCATCTTCAACCTCCCCGAAGAATGTGCAGGCTTTTCCAGCCAATGCCTCGAGTATGCCTTGAGCCCGCATTCCGGGAATATGACCAGGAGCAGCCGCGGACCGAAATCCGCAGCCAAAGAACGCGGGCTTCGTCAGAGGTTCAGGGGAACGGCGGTTCGGGAAGTGTTGACCTCGGGCCCCTTTATGCTACAATGGCGAAGCTTTGGAGTGATGGCCGAGGGGCTAAAGGCGCACGCCTGCTAAGCGTGAGGGTTCAAAAGGCCCACGTGGGTTCGAATCCCACTCACTCCGCCACCAGGTCGCGCGGGATTCCCGCGCCGCGACAAGGGAGCCCCTTCCCGGGCTCCCTTCGCTTTTTCCACCTCCGGGACCGGGCAGGACGCCGCCTCGCCGGGGAGAACCTCCTCCCCTCTTGGATTGGAGGCCGACGTGTCCGACATCAACACCTATTTCCAGGTCCACGCCCAGGAATTCGAAAAGGACCTCTGCACCCTGTTGTCCATCCCCAGCGTCAGCACCGACGCCGAGCGCAAACCCGACATGCAGGCGTGCGCCCAGGAGGTGGTCCGCCAGTTGTTGCAGGCCGGCATGGTGGAGGCCCGCATCATGCCCACCGGAGGGCACCCGGCCGTCTTCGCTGCTTCACAGCACCGGGCGGGGTTGCCCACCATCCTGGTCTACGGCCACTATGACGTGCAGCCCGAGACCCCGCTGGAACTCTGGGAAAGTCCCCCCTTCCAGCCCACGGTACGGGACGGGAAGATCTACGCCCGGGGCACCACCGACGACAAAGGCCAGTTCCTGATCCACCTCAAGGCGGCCCAGGGCCTCCACGCGGTCCACGGCCAGTTGCCGGTGAACCTGAAGTTCATCCTGGAAGGCGAGGAGGAGATCGGCAGTCCCAACCTGCCCGCCTTCATCGAAGAGCACAAAGAGCTGCTGGCATGCGACGTCCTGGTGATCTCCGACACCGGCATGTACGCTCCCGGGATCCCCTCGCTGCTGTACGGGCTGCGCGGACTCTCCTATTTGGAGGTTGAGGTCAAGGGAGCCGACGGGGACCTGCACTCGGGAATCTTCGGCGGGGGCGTGCCCAATCCGGCGCTGGAGCTGTGCCGCATCCTCACGGCCCTGAAGGGTTCGGACGGACGCATCCTGGTCCCCGGATTCTACGACAAGGTGCGCGACCTCTCTCCTGCCGAACGGGAGGAGTGGGCGGCCCTGCCCTTCGACGAAGAGGAGTTCCGCAGTTCGGTGGGTTGCAAGGGTCTTTCCGGAGAGGAGGGCTTCACGACCCTGGAGCGCCGCTGGGCCCGCCCCACGCTGGATGTCAACGGGATGCTCTCGGGGTTCACCGGCGAAGGCGTCAAGACCGTCCTGCCCGGCCGGGCCATGGCCAAGGTCTCCTGCCGACTGGTTCCCGACCAGGATCCCGAAGAGATCGCCCGACTGGTCGAGCAGGAGATCCTGCGCCTGGCTCCCGACACCGTCGAGGTGAAGGTGCGCTACCACCACGGCGGATCCCCCTGGATGACGGATCCCACCCACCCCGTCCTGGAAGCGGCCGGCCGGGCCGCGGAGAAGGCCTGGGGCCGAACCCCGGTGCGGGTTCGCGAAGGCGGATCGATCCCCATCGTTTCGACCTTCTGCCGGATCCTGAACGTCCCCGCCGTCCTGCTGGGCATCGGCCTGGCCGACGAGAACGCTCACGCCCCCAACGAGCACCTGGACCTGGGCAACTTCCACGCAGGCATCAAGGCCTCGGCCTTCCTGATGGAAGAGCTGGCGGCCCAGGCCGCCGCGAGGTGACCGTGCCGATCGTCGAGCTTTCCCGCTGCGACCTGGGCGAGACCTGGCAGGAAGAGGATGAGAGCATCTCGCTGGCGGTCCATAATTTCCTGTTCAACCTGAACCGCCAGGAATTCGAGAAGGTGGCCTTGATGGTCCGCCAGACCGAGGACCTGCGCTCGCATACCCGGGACGAAGAGCCCCAACCCGTCGCCACCTCCGATATCGGCCAGACCTTCTACGAAGGGGGTGGGGAGTTCAGCATCTCGATCTACAACTTCAGCTTCTACCTCAGCAGTGAAGAGTTTGCCCAGTTCGCCAGCATGGTGACGCGAACCGAACGCATCCTGACCGGCGAATTCCCGGCACGGAAGATGCCGGGGAATTCCAACTAGATCCCTGCCCTTCCCAAGCCGGGTCTGCGCCTGACGGAGAGGGAGTCCTGCTGCCATGAAGCCTCAGACGCGCGGGCCGCACCTGCCGAAGGCGAGCCCCTCCAGGCTGCTGGAGGCGCCCTCGACCTCCCGGCAGGCGACACCGGATGCCCGCGGCCTGTTGACGGAGGCCCTGGGACTCCTCCTGGTCACCGCCGCGTGGATGCACGTGCTGATCCACTTCCCCATCCACACGCAGGACCTCCCGATGCTGTGCGTGGACGGCCGTCAGATCTCCTTCAGCCTGAACCTGGTCCCGCTGAGCCTGGCAGCCGTCCTGGAGGCCACCTATCCCCCGCTGGTCTACCTGTTCACGGTCCCTTTCTACCAGGTCCTGGGCTTGGACCCGACGGCGGCCTTCCTCAGCATCACGGTCCAGACCGCCCTCCTGGCCCCGGCCACCTACCTGCTGGCCCGATCGGTCACCGGTCCGGCCGGTGCCTGGTTCGCCTACCTCCTGACCGCCGCCTCCACCGTTGCCCTCGCCTTCTCCGGCGCCTACTTTCCCGATCAGATGACGTCCCTGCTGACCCCCCTGCTCCTGGCGAGCTGGTTCGCCTCGAGGGGGTTGACACGGTCCTGGCCCTCTGCGCTTTTCGGGGTCCTCCTCGGTCTGGGACTCCTGGTCAAGCTCACCTTCCTCCTGTTCACCTGGGTGGCTCTGCTCGACGCGGCGTGGCAGGTCCTGCGCCATCGCGACCGACTCCGGCTCGACTCCCGACCGGCCCTTCTCTTCCTGGGAACCGTCCTGGCGGTCTTCCTGCTCTGGACCAGCATGTCCAGGGAGGGTTTCCTGGTCGGTGTCCTGGCCGGGGAACTGGCCCTGCTCCTGCTCGCCGCCTGGCTTTCCCGGCGCCTGCGCGCCGAGAGCTCCCGCCCCATCCAGAAGGGGATCCGGCTTCTCGGGGCCCTCACGCTGGCCTTCGGTCTGGCCGCCCCCTACTACGCCGTCAGCCTCAACCGGGTCACGACCCTGTACGCGACGTACGAGCTGTGGAAACAGAACGCCCCGGAGGTGAGCCACCTGGTCGGGCCGTTGAACTTCCAGGTGCCGCTCTTCCCGGGCGTGGCGTGGATCTTGCCCGTGGGCCTCCTGGCACTGCTCCTGTCCCCCGGATCGCTGCGACGCAACGGCCTCTTGATCGCCGCACAACTGGCCTTGGGATACCTGGCCCTGCTGGCCATGGACCTGGACTACGAACCGGTCATGATCCGCTACCTGGTGCACGCCGTCCCCCTGGCGGCTGCCCTGGCCGGACTGGGAGTCCACTGGTTGGGCCGCCTGGCGCCGCTGGCGCCCGCCCTGCTCCTGATCGGGCTCATCCATCAGTACGACCCGGAAGAATGGGTGGCCCTGCGGATGGGGAAGGCGGTCCTGACCATCGGCGACAAGCCAGCCCCGACCTTTCCGGAATCCCCAGTCGTCCGTGAGCTTGTGCGTCGCCTGCAGAACCGATTTCCGGACCACGCGGAGGACGAACTGTGGCTGGTGTGCCGCACCTGGCAGGAAGAGGCCAAGGAGCTCCTGCCGGACCTGGGCTGGCCGACCCATGAACTGGCTGCGGCCATGAGCATTCCCTTCCGCCGGGGGCTGGCCCGGACCCTCCAGGTGGATGCTCCCCTCCCCGAGGACGAGGCGATTCGCCTCCAGGGCCCCGACTACGTCCTGACCGCCACCCGCTCGTCCACCGAAGAGAGGGACCTGGTTCGCGACGCGGAAGCGGTCCTGGGGATCCGCCTGGTCCGACTGGAGGGAGCCTCGAACCGCGACGGGAGGCTGGCGGTCTGGAAGGTCGTCCCCCGGTCGCGACGGGCTGCGAACCGACCGGGTCCGGAGCCGAGCGGGGCACACCCGGGGCACTTCCCTGAAGCAGGCCCAGCCCGGTGGACCGGGTCCCGGCCAGGGCCCCGATCCGGTCTGCCCCGGGTCCCGGAAGCGCCCGGCGCCTTCAAGAGCGTCGACCCGAGACAGGAATGAGCAGGACTACCAGCCGACCCTCCGGGCCACCGTGTGGAGCGCCCGGACCAGCGCCGCATAGAACACAGGCGCGCGCGCCGGATCCGATCTCAGCTTGTAGGGCATCAGGCGCAGCCAGTGCACCGCCTCGTGGAGGTAGGCACTGGTCAGCTCGGATTCCGAGAGATGAAGACGCAGGTACCCGTCGAGGTCGGCCTGGAGCCGAGCGTAGGCAGGCGAGATGAACCCGGGGAAGTCCACTTCGGCGACGCGGTGCTCCGCGCGGACCGAGACCTTCCCGACGCGCACCAGGAACTCATAGCCACCGTGGAAGGACTGCAGAAGCTTGGCATAGTCGAGCAGGGGCGTGTCGAGAAGGTTGCCCCCGTTGGGATCGATGAGGTAGAAGCCCGAGGAGGCGCCCTCCCCCTCACAGCAGACGATGTTCTCGACCGTCAGGTCGCCGTGGACGCGAGCGCACTTGTCGTGAGCCAACAGTTCGCGAAGCCGCGCCGGCTCCAGCAACCCGGCAAGCCCCGTCAGGCCGGGCAGTCGGATGCCGTTCACCACCAGGCTCTCGGCCGCCAGGATCGGCGCCAGGCCACCGGCACCCAGAAGCGTCTCCACCCTGGCCACGATCTTGTTCCGGATGTAGCTGTCGATGGCCTCCGGGGTGGCCGGGAGCGCATCCGCGTGGACCGAAGCGACCAGGGCATCGAGGATGGCCACGAGCCGGGCACGATTCTGCCCGGGAGTGTGGGTGTGGAGGTAGGTGAAGAAATCGACGGCATCGGCCCGGTAGGGCATATCGTAGCGGCAATGAGCCTCATCCCGAAGAACTTCCAGGATGGGCGTGACCGGGACCCCAGCCTGCGCGAGGTGGATCAGATGCTCGGTCTGGGCGAAGAGGCGGTCCTTGTCTTCACCGAAGACGAACTTGCGATAGAAGAGCCGGCCTTCGCGCCGACACAGCAGCGTGGTTGCACTGGATCCCGACGAGAGGTCGGCCACGACTTCCAGACCGGGTTCCTGCTCCGGAGTCACCTCGGCCCGGGTCTTTCCACCACCCTCGGGGCTGATGTCATGGCCGGCGCGGGCTGCCAGCTCGGCGGCATCCTGCCGAGATTTCCTGCGCGTCGCAGTGGGCAGGCCGGGTTCAACATGCGCCGGACCGCTCACCTCAGGCTCTCCAGACGCCGGAGGGAAACCGTGCTGGCCTGGGCCGCCCGATACTCCTCCGGTGTGCCGAAGGGGATGTGGAAATCGGTTTCGAGGGCCTGCACCTCTCCGCCCGCCGCGAGGATCTGGTTGAAGACCCCACTCACGAAGCATTCCTCGCCGCGGCAGTTCTCCAGGTGGCGTCGGGCGGCCTTCTGGAAGGTCTCCTTGTCGCGAAACCAGTAGGCGCCGCAGATGGCGTCCTGGCTCACGACCTCCTTCTCGGCTGTTCCTGCGATCCGCCCGTCCTCGCCGTAGGCCACGAAACTGTAGAGCGGCGAGGACGCCTTGAAGGTGAGCAGCACTCCATCGGGCCTGGGTGGGGGCATTCCTCCCCCGGGCCCTCCCCAGAAGCGCTCGAAGGCGACCGAACGGAACGCGTGGTCGCAATCGTTGAAGATCACGGCCTCGCCGGCTGGCAGGACCGCGGCGCCGGCGAGGCAGGTGTGGGTCGCCCCCGGCGGCGTCTCGGAAAGCACGACCAGTCGGGCCTCGGGAAAGCGGGCCCGGATCCTCCGGTCGATGGCGTACCGGGTCACGTGCTCCTCCAAGGTGACGAAGACGATGGAGGAGAACTCGACATGCTTGGCCAGCGAACGCACCGACCAGAAGAAGAAGGGTTCGCCCGCGATCTCGATCAGGGGCTTGGGCGCGGCGAAACCGCGCCCGGCGAAACGCGTCCCGCCTCCGGCCATCGGCACGACCAGGTGCATCCTATGGCGACTGACCCTCAGATCCATGCGAGTAGTGTAGACTTCCAGAGATGAAAAGGCGACTGATCCTCTGTGACCTCGACGGCACCCTCTACGACACCGGTTCCGTGAACCTCGATTCCTATCGGCGGGCCCTGGCAGAGGAGGGCGTCGTGCTGGAGGCTGGCGACTTCCAGAAGTACGGTCTTGGCGGCCATTACCGCGACTTCCTTCCACGCCTCGCGCCCAGCCTGAGCCGGGAGTCCATCGAACGGGTCCACCAGCGCAAGACCGAACTCTACGCCGGGTGCCTGGTCTGGGCGCGCGAGAACACCGGGCTTTTCAGGCGACTCGAGGCCCTGCGGGAGGACTGCTGGCTGGCCATCGTCACCACCGCCTCACGCGCCTGCACCAGCGCACTCCTGGCGCACTTCGGGCGAACCGACTTCTTCGACCTGATCGTGTGTGGAGAGGACGTCCGGCGCAGCAAACCCGACCCCGAGGGTTTCCTGACCGCCATGGCCCATTTCGGGATCGAGGCGGCGAACACGACCGTCTACGAAGATTCTCCGGCGGGCCTGGCGGCCGCCCGGGCCTCCGGAGCAAGAGTCCTGAAGGTGACATTTCCCGATCTGGACTCGGACCCTGCCGATCCGCCGACCGGTTGAAGTCCCGCGCCGGGACCGTGGGGGTTCCCCTTCCGGGTCGGCGCCGTCGCACCTCCGGGCCGATCGGGGGCCGTGGGGCGGGCCTGCCCGGGAGATGGCCCCGAAGGCGGCGGGCCATCTGGACTGCCCGTCCCCCAGCGGTCGTGCCTCGACGGGTCGTCGAAGGCGCCGGGACTGGACCTGGAGATTTCCTGCCACGCCCTGAGAAGGCCGACCAGGCGGGCATCCTCCCCTCCCCGGCCGAGGAACTCCTGCCAGCACCGCATCGCCTCGTCCAGTCGTCGGTCCTGGGCCAGGGCATGGCCGAGGTTGCGCCACAGAATCGCCCGTTCCGGGGCCAGATCCAGCGCCCGGCGATACTGCTCGACGGCCACGTCGAACTCGGCTCTGAGGAAGGCCACGTGCCCCTGCAAGACCCGGTCTGCCAGCTCCGGATCCACCTTCTGGCGTCGGAGGCCAGCAGCGCAATCCTCGGAATTGCCGAAGGCTTCCAGGTCCAGAGGGTCGTCGGGTCCAACCCGAGCCGGCGCGGTCGGTTCTGGCAGAAGCCCCCGGCTCTTGAGCAGACGGGCCAGGTCCTGGGCGACCGCCCGGTTGGCATGGGGATGCAGGTGACCATAGCTCAGGAAGACCTCCATCCCGAGGACCGGCCCGTAGACCCGACGCAACCCGGCCGGGACATCCAGGAAGAGGGCCCCGGAGGCCGCGGCAGCCCGCTGGACGCACAGATTCTGAGAGGGCATGGCCCGGATCGGCAGGGGGTCCAGCTCGATCGCCCGCGACAGGTGGGACGCCGCCTCCTGTTTCCGTCCCTCCCTCAACAACCACAGTCCATACGCATGATGAGCCGACGCCCGGTCTGGATTTCGACGACAGGACTCCTTCAGAAGCTCTTCGTGCCCCCCCTCTCGAGAGGCGGCCCGGGATCCAGGACCCGGGTCCACGTTGAATCGGCGGACGGGATCCTTGGGTGGAAACACCTCGTTGACTGCCACCGAGCACAAGACCAGCGGAACCCCCTGTTCCCGACAGACCTCGCCCATCTGCACCAGATTCCGCTCATAGCGACCCTGGACCAGGGGGACATCCTCCCGGGCGATCGTGGAGGGCAGGTCCGAGATGTGCCTCCCGGCCATGTTCAGATGGGGTGAAGGCCGCCGGAAGACGTCTGCCAGCCAGCGATAGAGGGCCAGATGCTGCAAGGTGGCACGAGCCCGCTCGGCGGCAGCCGTCCAGCGGGGATTCTGGTGTTTGTAGATCAAGAGCCTGAAGAACTCGTTGTTGCCACCATAGTGAACCACCAGATCGGGATCGAGCTTCTCGAGGCCCTCCCGCAGCATTCGCAACTGCTGAGCCGAGTCGGAACCAGGAACCCCCCCGTTGATGGTCTCGACCGGAATCCCCTCCTGGTTCAACAGGCGCTGCAGGTGACCCGGAATGCTCTGAAAGGAGACGCTCCCGCTTCCTCGGATCCCCGAACTGCCCAGCAGCAGGATCCGGAAGGGGCCGCCGTCCCGACGTGGCGGAATGAGGTCGCTCATCCGGGTCCACTTGAACCCCGCCTGCTCCAGCCCGATCAGCCGTGGCTGCTGCTGATTGCGCCAGGCCAACAGCTCGGGATCCCTGGCGGGTCCCCAGCGCCCCGCCATCTGCTCGGCCAGGAGGAGGGCTGCCAGGGCGACCAGGAGCGCCAGGAACGGACGACAGGTGGGCCAGCGCCGCCGATGGAGCATCCTGTTCTGGTTCTGATGCATCCAGGGGAGTCCTCCTGCCAAGGCCTTTCCCGGCCTGAACGCACCCAGGCGACGAAATCCTGCGGGCCCTGGAAACGCGGCTGGAAACCTCGACCGGGCTCCTGACGTCCCTCCAAGGAAGGGCCCCCTGGGCCGGGGAAGCCGGGCCCTTTGTGTTCAGGCGAGCTCGCCTTCAGTCGCCCCAGAGGTCGAGGAGCGTGGGGTCGGGGAAGAGGGTTTCCTCCAACCCCTTCAGGAGGGTCTTCATGCCGAGCCCACGCAGGTAGTCCGCGGCCTGGGGTGCCACCGGGCGGGGCCGGAACCCGTCCATCGGCATGCCCTCGAAGGGCAGCGGGACATCCAGGCGCACGGTGGCGATCTCCAGATCGCGCAACAGCCGGTCCCGATGCTCGCGCAGGGCCGGGGCAAACTTGCCGCACAGCTCGGGGTGGTCCAGAAGGGTCGGCAGGTCGCCCCCCTCCATCAGGAGCTTGACCGCGGTCTTCTGGCCGATCCCCGCAATCCCCTGGATGTTGTCCACCGGGTCTCCGCGCAGGGCCAGCCAGGAGGGGATCAGCTCGGGCGGAACGCCAAAGACCCCGCAGACCTCGCCCGGGCCGACCTTCTCAGCCTTGGCGTTCTTGCCGGTGCCGGAGAGCCGCAGCAGATCGACCTCGCCCCCCACCGCCAGGACCTGGGCCAGATCCTTGTCGTTGCTGACCAGGGTGGCCCCGTGGCCCGCAGCCCGGGAGCGGGCGGCCAGGGTGGCCATCACGTCATCGGCCTCGAAGCCCTCGACGCTGAGGGTGGGGATCCCCAGAAGCTTGAAGAGTTCCATGACGAGGGGGATCTGGGCCTTCAACTCGGGCGCCGTGGGAGGCCGATGGGCCTTGTACTCCGGGTCCAGGGTCGAGCGGAAGGTGGGCTCGAGCGACTCGAAGACCGCCACGAAGTGCTCGACGTGCTGGGTCCTCCACAGCGAGCGCATGATCCCCAGAACGCCGTAGATGGCGTTGGTCGGACGCCCGTCAGGGGCCGTCAGGGTGGTGGGCAGGGCGTGGAAGGCCCGGAAGATGTGATTGAGGGTATCGAGGATGTAGAGTCTGGCCACGGCCCGGCCCTTCCCCCGCAAAAGGACGGATCCTCCCCCGGGACCTTGTTTGGAAGGGGAAGGATTGGTGCCCAGAGCCGGGGTCGAACCGGCACTCCCTCTCAGGAACGGGTGTTTGAGACCCGCGCGTCTGCCAATTCCGCCATCTGGGCAGGACTCCGGCATCATACACAATGGAAGGCTTGGGCGTCAACGGGAGTCCCGGCCTTTTCCCCGGAGGCCGGAGCGAAGCGTCCCCGGCTCCAGGCGCGTCTCGGCCGCCCTCAGCCGCCCGGCAGGGGGCAGACCGTCTCACTGAGCAGACCATCCTCCATGCGCAGGCAGCGGTCGGCCTGGCCGGCCAGGCGCTGGTCGTGGGTGACCATCAGGAAGGCCACCCCCTCCTGGCGGGCCACGTCCCGAAGCACCTCGAAGACCCGGGCCCCCGAGCGCGAGTCCAGGTTTCCCGTGGGTTCATCCGCCAGAACCAGCCGGGGTGAGGCCGCCATGGCCCGCACCACCGCCGCGCGCTGCTGCTGGCCCCCGGACATCTGGGAAGGCCTCTTGTGCAACTGGTCGGAGAGTTCCACCCGCTCCAGGAGGTCCATGACCCGCCGGACTTCCGCCTTGGAAGGGGACCCTCCCCGCAGGAGGAGGGGCATCAGGGCGTTCTCCAGGCAGGTGAACTCGCCCAGCAGGTGGTGGAACTGGAAGATGAACCCCACCTTGCGGTTGCGCACGTCGGCCAGCTCGTCCGGAGCCAGTCCGGCCAGGTCGATCCCGTCGATCCGGACCGTTCCCGAGGTCGGCACGTCCAGCGCCCCCAACACGTTGAGAAGCGTCGACTTGCCCGAGCCGCTCTGCCCCACCACCGACAGGAACTCACCCGGCAGCACGCGCAGATCGACCCCGCGCAACACGCGAACCTCGCGGGTGGT
>Ga0334884_1003129_pt1 | contig 19417 bp, 12 predicted proteins | sample GraSluR1_MG_7_FD_207215 | JGI IMG/M metagenome (GOLD analysis project Ga0334884, IMG submission 207215) | Sludge microbial communities from methane-producing bioreactor in Wageningen University, Netherlands - Granular Sludge_12_05 R1 | ecosystem: Engineered > Bioreactor > Anaerobic >...
CCTCCCGTCTCGCCGGTCGTATCGGCGAGTAAGGGAGAGGGGGGTTGGGGGGGTGAGGTGACGTGAGTCGGCGCCCGCCCAGAACCTGCATAATCTGAGTTCCAAGACCGCACGGCAGGGCAAACAGGCGCCGCCGGCAAGCACGACCGCGACAAGGACCCACCGTGCCCGCGGGTCTCCGGGCCCGCACGCCGCTCCCGGAAGAGGGGGGCTCGACAGGCGGCAACGACTCCTCACCCCCGGCGCCTCTGGCAACCGTAGGGAGGGCGAGCACGACCAAAGACGTCCAACGACGCCGCACTCGGGGCCGGCGGCACTTCATCCATCCGGGACCCCACACATGAAACTGCGCTGGGCCGTGGCGCTCTCCGTACTCATCGTGCTCTCCACGGCGCTGCCGTATGCCTATCACGCCGCCCACCCGCTCCCGGGCAGGGCCTACACCGGTATCGAGGCCTTCGTCACCGATCAGGTCACCTACCTGATGTGGATCGAGCAGGTGCGCCGGTGGGGCCTGTGGGTGGAGAACCTGTACACGGCGGACGCCGACGACCTTGTGCTCGCCAATCCGCTGTGGGCGGCGCTGGGGCTGCTGGGCAGGGGCGTGCCGGCCCACGCCGTCTGGCTGTACCACGGCTCCCGCCTCCTCCTGGGCCTGACCTATCTGCTCTTGCTGTGGGCCCTTGTGCGACGGTTCTCCGAAGACGCCCTCACTCAGTGGACGGCGTGGCTGCTCGCGGCGCTGGGAGGGGGCTTCGCATGGGTCCACTGGCTGGTCACGGGTTCCACCGACCTCGAGGGCATGTGGATCACGGCGGACTACATGCCCGAGATGTGGTCGTATCCCTCGCTGCTGTACTTTCCCCATTTCGTCGCCGGTCTGCTGCTGCTGGTGGCGACCTTCCACTGCCTCTCGGGGTCGTGGCTCACCGGGCGCACCGGCCCCGCGGTGGGAGCGGGGCTGTCCCTGGGCCTGCTCTGTCTGGTCCATACGTACACGGCCGTGACGGCCCTTGCGGTGCTGGTGGTGCACTCGCTGCTCTGGCTCCTGACCACGCGACGCCTCCGACCCGTCGTGCCACGCAGCATCCTCGCCGCCGGTATCGGTAGCCCGTTTTTTGCCTTCCAGGCCTGGCAGGTGCATACAAGCCCGACGCTGCAGAAGTGGGCCGAGAGCAATCTGATGCCCTCACCCACGCCGCTGAGCTATCTACTGGGCGCCGGGCTGCCCGGCCTTGTGGCGGTGGTCGCGCTCGCGCTTGCGGTCAGAGGCCTCTTCCGCCCCGGCTCCGGCGCGGAGGCGGGGCCGGGCGCGGACCCGGGCGCCGGTTCGCCGGCGCTGCGGCTTCTCCTGCTCGCCTGGGTCGCCGGGACGATTGTGCTGATCTTCTCCGGGGTGGCCTTCGAGCGCCGCTGCATCGAGGGTCTGCACATCGCCCTGGCGCTCCTGGCCGCGCCGCTTGTGGTGGAGACGGCACGCCGCGCCTGCCGTGGTAGCCGCCCGCAGACGCTGCTTTGCATCGGCGGCTTCATCGCTCTCAGCGCCCCCACCGCGCTCTGGTACGTGGCCCGGGAATTCGCCTCCAAGACGGGGTACATCGACTCCCGCATTCCCCGGCTGGCGCGACAGCTTCAGGCGACACGGCCCATCTCCGGCCCGCCCTCCACCGGCGACCCCGCAGTCATTGCGCGGCTCAATCTGGCCGCCTGGCTGCCGGTCTACGGGCAGGTCCGCGTCTACGCCGCCCACCCGCAACTGACCTTCGACTACGCCCGCAAGTGCCGGGTCGTGTCGCGCCTGTTCGCACCCGAGACCAGTGACCGCGAGCGTTGGGACTTGCTTAGCACCACGGGCTGCGGCTTCATCGTCGCCGTCGGGCGGGATGCGGAGGTATTCGCTCGGGCCCCGCGTTACTGGGGCGAACTGGCGCTGGACGTCGGGAGAGAGCCGCCGCATTCCGATGGGATGCAGGTCTACATCCGTCTCTCGCCGGGCCTGGACGCCGGCCAGACGCCGGCGCTCCGGAGATCCGACTGAGCCCGGGAACCGTGAAGGTGTCTCTCCGCGCCGATGACCCGACCGCGGCCGCGCCTACTGAAGCAGCACCCTGCACTCGGCCAGCATGAACCAGCCCGCGTCCCCGGCCGCCGATTCGTCCAGAGTGGTGAAGCGGATCTCGTTGCGGCCGGCCTTCAGTACCCCCGCCGGGATGGCGAGCTCGCCCTCCGACCAGCCGCGCTCGGCGAAGGGGTTCTCACCCTCGAAGAGCGTGTGCCCATTGACGCTGATGGCAAGCCTTACCGCGCCCGGCTTGTCATCATCCTGCGCCACCACGATGAGCCTCGCCTCCCCCTCAGGTGCCGTCTCCAGGCCGAGGTTCACCCACATCGCCGGGTTGGCGGTATTGCTCCCGTAGATCCACACCGCAGTCCTGGGCTCGCATTCGTGGCCGTACTCCTGGGGGCCCTTGCAGCCGAGGAAGCCGTCCAGCTCCAGTAGCCAGCCGCCCTCGATGGCCTTCTGGCTGAAAAGCTGCTGATGGGCCCCGAGAGCCCCCTGCGGGTTGTCCCAGATCGCGTCCACCAGGGGATCGGCGTACCAGGGCCGGGTGTTGGGGCGGAGGCGGGCGACCTTGTGCAGGAAGTCCTCGACACCCCCGTTGTCTCCCCGGAGCACCGCCTGGATTCGCATCTTGCGCCCGATCTGCAGGAACCGGGCCAGGCGGGAGGCGAACTGCTCCTCACTCACCGCCAGATTCCCCCGCACGGGATTGCGCTCATTGAGATCGGCGAACAGCCAGCAGAACTCCTCGGCCCCCACGCGGTACAGGCTGAAGCGGTCATCGGCCACCGCGGCCCTGGCCCGGGCGAAGATCGCCTCGGCCCGGTCGGCATACTCGGCCGTCACCAGCCCCGGATTGGCGCCCTCACACATCTGGTGGACCTGGCGCGCCTCGGTCTCTCGGGCCAGGAGGTCGAAGTACTGCCTCATATGGGGGGCAGCGGCGCCGTAGAAGGCGGGCATGAACTCGCCAATCAGCGCCTCCACGTCGGCTCCGGGCTCCCACAGTAGACGGCTATTGACGTACACGAAGAGGTCCTTGAAGTTGGTGGGCACCCCGCAATAGTAGATGCCGCGGATGTTGTTTTCGGCATAGAACGCCAGCTTGTCGCGCATGGCGTAGAAGCTGCCGAAGGGCTCGTAGTACACGGCATAGCCCCGGGGGTAGTCGAAGATGTACATGTTGTCGGGGCACTCGGCGATCCAGCCCTGGAGGTCGGCAGAGCCGACCGCGTTCTTCTCGCACGTCAGCCCGTGGCTCTGGCAGGCCACGCGGTGGGGGTAGGGGCAGAATTGGACCATCACATTGGGCTCGGGCATCACTTTGCTCGGAGGCGGCGAGGTGGCGTTGGTGTAGGCCAGGGTGAGGATGCGCTTGTCCGGGTACTTCTCGGCCACCGCTCGGGCCACGTAGTTCACATAGTCGATGAGCCGGTCGGTCATCTCCGCACCGGGCACGGCGTCCAGCGCCCTGCACTGCTCGCACTCACACCAGGCGAACCCGTCGCCCTGCGAAACGCCGAAGAACATGCGGTCCGGCTGCTTGTCGATCAGCTCCAGCAGGCGCTGGGCGGAGATACGGCGCACGTCGGGATTGGACAGGCACAGGTGTACATCGAACCTGCGGCCCTCGGGATCGCGATGCAGGCGCTTGCCGTCTTTCTGGAGGGCGAAGTACTCCGGGTGCTCATCTGCGTACTTGTCGAAGGGCACCAGATAGTCGGCTGAGTGCACGATATTGCCCGACTCGCCGATCTCTCGCGGGTTGCCCATGTCGTCGCCGGGTGTGTGCCCGAGTTTGAGGTTGCCGGTCATCGCCCGGAACTCGTAGAACGGCTGGGCGCGCAGGCTGCAGTCGCCGATGACGAGCCTCTCGGTCCTGGGGATCACCTCGCAGCCGGGGGCGTAGAACCGCACTCCCAGCTCACGCAGCAGGGCGTAGACGCCGTAGACGGTTCCCAGGGAGCGGCGGCCGCAGATGCCCGCCCTGCCGTCGGCCACCCTGACGATGTAGCCGTCGAGGGCGAGGTCGTCCAGCTCACCCCGGTCGATGATACCGGCGTCCACCGCCGCCTGCCCGACGAGCACCGTGCCGGCCGGCACGCCGCCCTCGGCCGTCAGGACTGTCTCAAGCCTCCTGCCTGAGATTTGCTCTAGATACGATACAAGCTCATCGGCGGCGTAAGCTTCACGGGCATCTTGTGGGCTCCCAAGACCTACCGCGGTGACTTCCGTGTCCTCGCCAAGGACGATCTTCCCCGGAACCTGAACCGGCGCAGGTTCGGTCACCTGCAGTTGTGCCTCGACGATGGTCTCGAAGTCCGTGCCCACCGGCGGGCTCATAAAGGCCCAGATGCCCTGTTTGGCCCCGTACTGGGGTACTCGAGCGTCGAAGGGGTAGACTCCCCCGGCGGACGCGGTGGACACGATCACGGTGCGCCGGGCCGTGGCGATAGCGAAGCTCTCGGTCGATGGCGCCATGCCGCCTCTTTGAGGCTCGCGGGGCACGGCCAGGCGGCCCGCCTCGCCGTCGGGGCGGAAGCTGGTGAGGGTCGCGCCCTCGACGATATCCGGCGGCAGCATGAAGGCCGGGTACTCGACGGGGCCGACCACTGCCCCCTCGGCGGCCCGGGCGCGCAGGACGGTGCGCACCGCCTGCTCGGAGACAACCACCTCGTAGCTCAGGGTGCCCTCAGGTAGATCGGCGTGCAGCTTCAGGCTGCGGCCGTCCTGGGCCACCTCGACGGTCCCGGCCCTGAAGGCCTCGGCCAGGGTGAGCACGGCCCCCTGGTACTGCGGCTTGAAGGCGGTGAAGGTGGCCCCGTGGCACACCACCGTGCCGTCGTGGGTGACCACGAGCCCGTCGGCCGCGAGGCGCACCGCGTAGGGCCCGGCAGACAGGCCGGCCTCGTCGGCCCCCAGCGCAGGACAGATGGTGGCGACCGCTGTCAGGACACAGAGCCAGCAGGGGGAGGGGTTCATCGGGCGACACCTCGTGTGAGCGGCGGGATAGTGGGGACGAGCGATGGGGTGAGACCGAGAGCCCAGGCCGCGGACTCGGGCACCCGTCGCACGGAGCGTCGAGGAGGTATTCCGCAGGGCAGGACGATAGTCCTTGGGGCCGTGGGAGGGGGGCACAAATAAAGGCCTCGATCCGGGGCGGATCGAGGCGTACGGGGTGCGGTCGCGGACAAGACACGGTGACTACACGGCGGCGTCGATCACGCGGACGCTGTCGGCTCGGGGTCCCTTCGGGTCCTCGAGCACAGCGAACTCCACTCGAGCGCCTTCTTCCAGGCTTCGATAGCCATCACCTTCGATGCCGGAGAAGTGAACGAATACATCCTCACCGCCGCCATCGCGTTCGATGAACCCGTAGCCCTTCTGGTCATTGAACCATTTGACCTTGCCGGTCTCCACGCATTCCACCTCCTCTCTGTCCAGAACCAGCGTGACTCTCGACCCGGCGCGGCAAACGGCCGATGCCCAGATCTATCGCTTGGTTTGGCGAACTTCCCATAGCTCTCTGAACCTCTGCGCTCGTACCTGCGGTGCGACGCGCGTCACCTCCTCAACCCACCATACGCACCTTATCATGAGAAACCAAGGCGTGTCAACAGCTAGGCCACAAAAAAGAGGATGATCGCGCGCAGAGTTCCCCTGACATTGAGTGCTTCTCTAGTCAAGCAGACCGTGCGAGACTTTCACAACTGTCCTCCGGGCAACGACAACCGGGGCCGCCGACCGCCCGGGCGAAGCCCCGGCATGCCCCCGAGGCCCTCTGCCGGCTCGCCGCGCCCGGCGGATTGATGAAGGGGATTGCGCGACGGTGGGGAACAGTCCGGCCGGTGACCACAACGCGCGACACCGACGGGCCATGCTGCCGGCGGCTCGCGGCAATGAGAATGAGGGACCAGTATGAAGGTCTACATCATGACCGACCTCGAAGGCTGCGCGGGGATTCCCTCCTGGCATGACTACGGTGCGCCCGAGCACAGATGGTACGAGTACGCCAGAGAGATCGTGACGCTGGAGACCAGCGCGGCGGTGCAGGGGTGCCTGGACGCCGGGGCGCACAACGTCCTCGTCGTCGACGGTCACGGCCACGGGGCCATCAACCCGCTGCTTCTGCATCCCGAAGCCAAGCTCCTGTTCGGTCGGCCGATAGGCTACCCCTTCGGGTGTGACGAGTCCTTCGACGCGGCCCTGATGATCGGCCAGCACGCCAAGTCCAACACCGACGGCGGCCACCTGAGCCACACCGGCTCGTTCTCGGTGGAGGATGAGACGATCAACGGGATTTCGGTGGGCGAGATGGGGATCAACATGCTGTTTTGCGCGTATTTCGGGGTGCCGACGGTCATGGTCGCGGGCGATGTGGCCGCGGGGGAGGAGGCACGGGCGCTGGTGCCTGAGATCGAGACGGCCGAGGTGAAGCGAGGCCTCAGCCGCGGCGAGGCCCGGGGCCTGACCGGCGACGAGAACAGCCGGTTCAACGGGGCGGCGATCCATCTGCACCCCACCAAGGCCCGGGAGCTGGTGCGTAATCGGGCCATGCGGGCCATCGAGCGGCGCCACGAGATCAGCCGCTTCTGGATCGAGCCGCCGTACGAGCGGGTTCTGAGGATGCGGAAGACCGCCGATGGGCCCGGCAAGGTCGGGCGCGCGCAGGCCAACGACCTCTTGCAGCTTCTGGCCGAGCCGCTCAGGTGGGAGGAAGGGTAGAGATCCGGTGGAACCGGCGTCTGGGGGGCATGTGCGCTGGAATAGTCGCTGGGGGGCGCGGTCGTGTCGTTGTGGAGGGGTCGACTACGGGCGGTCCGCGCGGTGTCTGCGCCCAAGCGGCCGCGCAGCAGACGCCGGGCCCCTATCCGGCCCATTCGGCCTCTCCGACCGGCCGCCCGCCCGGAGCCTGCATAGTCTGAGGTCTAGTCCCGCAGCCATCCTTCCTGGCAGGCGACGGTGCCCGCGCGTCCCGGGAGCCTCCCCGCCACCACGCGGGCCGGGACGCCCGCCCCGGTGCCCGCCACCGCTGCCGCCAGTTCGGCGAGGGTGAAGAACTCCGCGCCCGCCCGGCGAAGGCCCAGCAGGAGCTGCTCGAACCAGTCAAGCCAGCCTTTGCCCTCGATCTCGGCGTGTGCGGTGAAGACGTGGGCCGCTCCGGGAGGGCCGGCGTCCGGACGGAGCGGAGCCGGCGCCCGCTCACACAGCCCCAGCAGGTGGTCCAGCAGATCGGCCTCCGCCACCGCGGGGTCAGCCAGTAGCTCATCCAGGGTGGGCAGGGTGGTGGGCAATTGCGGCACCGAGGAGGACGCGCCATCCACCAGGGGCAAGAACGGGCACCAGCCCCGAGTGTCGGAGGCGTAGCTCAGGCCCATCTCCTGCTCTATTCGCAGGCTGGCCTCGGTGGCCTGCCATCCGGGAGCAGCAAAGGCCATGCACGCGTGGCCCGCGGCGCTTTCGAAGGCTCGGGCCGCCCTGGTCATCTCCTCCCGGATACGCTCCTCGTCCCAGCGGCCCAGATAGTCGTGCCACGACACGTGGTCGAACCCGTGGACGATCACCTCGTGCCCGGCCTTCTGCAGACTCCGGATCAAGTCCGGGCGGGCCAGGCCGATGTTCGGCGAGGGCAGCAGGGTGCCGTACAGCGAGGTGCGCAACCCGTAGGCCGAGTGCGCCCGAGTACGCACCATCTTGGCCAGGAAGCCCTTCTGGGTGAACAAGCGCCTCACCGCGCGTCCCGAGCGGTCCGGCCCCATGGCGATGCAGAAGGTCGCCCGCAGGCCCTGACGCCTGAGCAGGTCGCCAAGACGGGGTACACCCACCAAAAGGCCCTGGGCTGTGTCGACATCGATCTTCAGGCAGACGGTGATCTGTTTGCCGGACATGTCCATGATCCGAAGGCGGCGCGCGCGTGGACACACGCCGGGGATAGAGTCTCAGCTACTCCTCGGCCACACGCCGGAAGTGATCGATGGTGGCCGCCAGCCCCTCCTCAAGCCCCACCTCCGCCCGGCAGCCCAGGAGACGCTCCATGCGTCCGCAGTCCGGCACCCGCCGCGGCACATCCTCATAGCTCTCGCCGTACACACTCTCCTGCGGCACACAGACGATCTTGGAACTCGAGCCACTCAGACCCACGACGGCCTCGGCGAGCTGCTCGATCGTGGTCTCCACCGGACGGCCGATGTTGATGATCTGGCCAACCGCCTCGGGCCGCAGGGCGGCCTGCAGCGTGGCGCGAACGGCGTCCTCGACGTAGGTGAAGCAGCGCGTCTGGGAACCGTCGCCCACCAGCGTGATGGGGCGGTTGCGAAGGGCCTGCCCCAGGAACACGGTCACGACTCGCCCCTGGTCCAGGGCGTCCAGACGCGGGCCATAGACGTTGAAGTACCGCAAGACCACCACCGGCAGCCCCAGCCTGGCGTAGGCGAAGCAGAAGTGCTCCCCCGCCGCCTTCGAGGTGGAGTACGACCAGCGATCGATCCGCGTCGAGCCCAAAACGCGGTCGTCCTCCTCGCTCCACGGCACCTTGGGGTTCCTGCCGTAGACCTCGCTGGTGCTGCTGAAGACCACCTTCTTGCCGTGCTTGTGGGCGCAGCGCAAGACGGTCTGGGTGCCGTTGACGTTCACATTCAGCACCGCATAGGGGTCGGCCACATAGTGCTCGACGCCGACAACCGCCGCCAGATGGTACACCACATCGGCCTGGGCCACCAGGGCGTCGACCATCGGCTCGTTGAGCACGGTGTCGTGAACGTAGGAGAACGCCGGATTGCCCAGGAGGTGGAGCACCTTGTCCCTGGGGCCAAAATCCAGACAGCACACCCGGTCGCCCCGGGCAAGATGCGCCTCGCAGATGAAGGACCCCAGGAACCCCCCACCGCCGGTGACCAGAACTTTCATCAACTCAGTAGGCCTCCAGAGAGCACGCCGGATCCGCAGCAGGGGCCCGGGGCGCGCCCGATACTAGATGCGCCGCCGGGAAGTCCGGCCGGCCCGGCCCCTGTCATTCTGAGCGTCGGCGTCGCAAGCCCGGGCGGCGCAAGCTCGAGCTTGCGCCCTTGGGCGAGGGATCTCGCTGAATGCCGGGAGATTCCTCGAGTCGCTTCCTCTGGGAGCCGACGCTCGCAGAATGACATTCCCGGCGAAGGCGGGGTTCCCGGCCGCACCTCCAGATGCCTGCATGGGCGCTAGTGGTGACGTTTGAAGCAGGTTCTGGGCCGCAACGCCCGCCTTGCGGGATCGCCGCCTGATTGGGGCACCGACCGGAGGCCAACCTCCGCATGCTCGTCGGTTTGAGGCGGACCTCTATGCCAGCCTCCGCCCCGCAGACAGTTCGTAGCGCTCCCAGAAGGCAGCTCCTCCCAGCTCCGCGGCCCCGTGGTACTGTGCGCGCCGCACCAGCAGGCCGCCGGCGCCTGTGGCGACGACGAAGCCCTCTGCCGCCGACGAGATCACCGTCCCAGGCTCCGCGGCCGGCGTCGCATCGAGCTCTGGTGCCGTCCGGGCCTCCCAGATGTGGAGCCGTCCCGCCTGCGTCTCGGCGAAGGCGCCGGGGTAAGGATGGGTCACGGCCCGCACGAGGTTGTGGATGCGGCTCGCCGGCCAGCGCCACTCGAAGCGCCCGTCATCGGGCGTGCGGCGGCCGACGTAGGTCGCAAGACTCTCGTCCTGGGCCACTCGTGGCGCCCGTCCCTGCCGCAGGGCGGGCCAGGTATCTCGAAGCACTTCCGCCGTGGCGGCGGCCAGCCTGCCATAGAGGCTCAGGGCCGTGTCCTCCGGCGAGATCGCCACCCTTGTCTGGGCCACGATATCGCCCGCGTCGGCACGCGGCACCATGTGGTGCAGCGTCATCCCCGTCTCCGTCTCCCCATTGACCAGCACCCAGTTCACCGGCGCGCGCCCCCGGTACCGGGGCAGCAGGGAGCCGTGGAGGTTCAGGGCAGCCCGGCGGGCCGTCCCAAGCGCCGGAGGCGTGAGCATCTGCCGGTACCAGGCGCAGAGCAGGATATCCGGGGCCAAGGTTTCCAGTAGCTCCACAGACTGCGGGGCATTGACATCCTCCGGGGAGAACACCGGCACCCCGCGGCTACGGGCGAGCTCGGCGGCCGAGGGCCACCAGACCTCCTCCCCCGGCGCGTCGGCATGGGTCCACAGCCCCACGACCTCGTCCTCCGTCTCGTCCAGGACAAAGGACAGGGCGGTGTAGCCGATCAGTTGGTACCCCAGCACGACGATGCGCACCGGTTCCTTCCTCTCCGGGGCCGCTCGTGGCCCTCGATGGGCCTACCCCGACGCGGGCTCCTCGGGCTCTCTGGTCACGACCCGCTCGATGATGAACGCCGGCCGGCCGCGGGCCTCGTCATGGACCCTGGACAGCATCCCGGCCAGGAATCCGAAGATCGCCACCTGCAACCCCACGATGAGAAGCAGGCCTCCGGCGAGGCCGAGGAAGTCCAGCTCCGCAGGCCCCCACAGGAGGCGGCGCACCACGACGGCCGCGGCGAGCAGGAGGCCCGCGCAGGCCAGGGCGGCTCCTGTGGCCTGGGCCCAGCGGCACGAGACGTGGGGCAGGCTCATGAGCAGGTCCCAGTTCAGCCGCCACAGGGCGGCCCAGGAGTACTTGCTCTCCCCGCCCCGGCGGGGCGCGTGCTCCACCTCCACCTCGGCCACGCTGCGGGCGAAGCAGTTGGCCAGCACGGGGAGGTAGGTGCCGCGCTCCGGGCACTGCAAGAGCGCGTCCACCACCCGGCGCGAGTAGGCCCGGAGCATGCAGCCATAGTCGTGGAGGCGATGGCCGGTGGCGGCCCCCACGATGCGGTTCATCGCCCAGGACGCGGCCTTCCGACTCAGCGCGTCCCGGCGCCGTCTGCGCCAGCCCGCCACCACGTCGTGACCCTGACAGGCCAGGGCCACGAGCTTGGGGATCTCCGAGGGTGGATTCTGCCCATCGGCGTCCAGGGTGACGATCACATCACCCCCCGCATACTCCAGGCCCGCACGGATCGCCGCATGCTGACCGAAGTTGCGGGTCAGTCGCACGCAGGTGACCGAGGCCACGGCGCTGCGGAAGGCATCCAGTAGCTCCGCCGAGCCGTCGGAGCTACCGTCGTCCACCAGGATGATCTCGGTGCCCCCCGGCAGCCACGGCAGGACGCGCTCCAGGGCGTCCAGGAACTGGGGCAGGCAGTCCTCCTCGTTATAGACCGGCACGACGATACTGGTGGCTGCGGCCTCGGTGTCCATCAGGCCCTACCTCCTCCCGCAGCATCCGGATCGTCCCCGGGCCCGACGCGTCTGGGCAAGAGCAGCAGCGGGGGCGTGATATCTCTCGGTGGCAGGGCGGCCAGGCCCATGAGAGCCAGGAAGCCGTCGTTACCCACCAGCACATTGCGGCTATTGGCCGCCACCAGATGCAGGCTCCCCCAGGCTCGCACTCGTGGCCAGTCCTGGGGGCGCAGGTTCACCAGCAGCGGCCCTCCCTTTGCCATGGCCTGCAGCTTCTCCTCGCCGGTGACGAAGAACTCCGGGTCCGGTTCCCTGCTCGCCCCGAAGGCCAGCTCGCCCAGGTTGTCCACCATGATGATCCGGCGGCGCTGGTAGAAGCCCAGGCTGTGATCGTAGGTGCGCAGCTCGGCGATGCGCACCGGCTCCGGAAGCGGCCGGGGCAGGTGCCGCAGCAAGATGGGCGTGCGCCTGTAATCGGCGGTGAGCGACACGGCCTGTAGCAGGCCGGGGAGCAAGAGCAGCAGACACAGGCCCTGCACCACAGGCAGGTACCGTCGCCAGAAACCCGCCGCCAGCGCCATCCCCGCTCCCAGAGCCAGCCCCACCTGCAGTAGCCACAGCGGCTCAGCCATGGGGACGTAACGGTTGTGCCGCGCGACCACCGCCAAGACCGGGATCAGCAGGAGCAGGACGCCCGCCGTCAGCCGGGCGTAGAGCCGCCCCGTGGCCGCGGGCAAAGACCGGCCTCTGCTTTCGCCACCCGGACGGTCCGCCCCCAGCATGTGCCGCGCCACCAGGATCGCCAGAGCCGGGAAGGCGGGCAGGACATACGGTACCAGCTTGCAGCGGCTCAGACTGAACAGCCCTACCACGCAGGCGGCCCAGATCAGCAGGTACAGCGTGCTTTGCAGATCGCCGTCGCGGTCGCCCATCCGCCACCGCCGCAGAACGCCGCGCCCGGCCTGCACCAGAGCCCCGCAAAGAGGAATGCCCCACAGGCCCATGCACACCGGCAGCACCGCCACAAAGAACCACACCGGCTTGGCGTGCTCGACGCTTCCCACCCGGCCCAGATGCTGCACCACGAAGTAGAAGTGCCAGAACTCCGGGTTTCTGAGCCCCACCGCCAGATGCCACGGGACGGTGACAAGGGCAAACACCAGCAACCCCGGCCACCACAAGAGGCGCGGCAGCTCCCGCAATCGCCGGGTGGCCACGAGAAAGCCGCCGAGCACCAGGGCGCAAAGCACCAGAGCCACCGGGCCCTTGCTCATCACCGCCAGACCCAGCGCCGCCCATGCCGCCACATGCCAGCCCCGGTGCCCCGAAGCCAGACCCAGCCAGACCGCCCCCCAGGTACAGAGCAGAAGTAGCGAGAAGGTCCCGTCGATGATGGGTAGCCGGGCCATCACCAGCGGCAGCAGGCCGGTGAGGTAGACCCAGGAGGACAGGAGAGCGACGCGCTCACCGAACATCCGCCGGGCGAGGAGGTAGATCACCAGGATGGTGAGCAGGCCGGCGAGCACGGGCACCAACCGCACCGCCCATTCCGTCTCCCCGAAAGCTCGGAGCGACGCGGCCGTCGCCCAGTAGAACAGGGGGGGCTTTTCAAGGTACTTGACGTAGTTCAGCCGCGGGGTGACGAAGTCCCCGCTCTCCAGCATCTCCCGCGCCACCTCGGCATAGCGGCCCTCGTCGGGGTCCAGAAGCGGATAGGCGCCGATACCGACCAGGTACACCACCGCGGCCAGCGCCAGGATGCCGGCCGGCCGGTAGCGGCGCAGGGGCCCGGGGGCCGAGGTGTCGTCGATCGGCTGCATGACTCTCCGCCACCGGCAGAATCGATGGAGCGACGCCTGCGCGAGGGGGCTTCCCACCCGCCCCCGTCACGACGCAGGCAGCGCCTGTGTCCTCAGTCCCGGCATCAGGAGCTGCGGTGGGGCGGTGATGCTGTCCCGAGGCCACGGTGCCAGTCCGGTGCGCCTAAGCAGCTCGTCATTGCCCAGGAGCACATAGTTGCTGTTGGCCGCCAGCGGACGGAAAACGCCCCACTCCCGGGCCTGCTCCCAGTCCTCCCGGGTCAGGACCAGGAGCACCGGCCCCTCTGCGGCGAAGCGCTGGATGCTCTCGGCCCCGGAGGCGAACCACTCCGGCGGAGCGTCGGGCTTGCCGATACGGTCCTGCAGCTCTCCGCTCTTGTCCACCAGGGCGACCCGGCGCCGGGTGTAGAAGCCCACACTCTGATCGTACGTGTGCCAATGGACGATCTTCACCTCCGGCGGCAACTCCACCGGCAGGTGCTTGACCAGATACCCCGCCTGAAGGTACGGCACCGCCTGGGGCAGCATGTGCAGCGCCGAGAACAGGAAGCCCAGGGTGAAGGCTCCGGCGGCGAGGCCGATGGCGGAGGGTCTCAGGAGCGCCGCGGCGAGCAGAGCCACTCCGGCCAGGATCAGCGCCCATTGCAGCGGGACGGCGGCGGCGGCGGCGATGCCACCGGGAACAAGGTCCTGGTCCTGCGCCAGCGGGGGCACCGCCACACCGATGGCGATGGCGAAAAGTCCCATGAGTGCCGCGGCCACCCTGCCTCCCGGACGCTGCAGGCCTCCGCCCTCCACATACATCCCCAGCAATAGAGCCACCGCCGGGAAGGCCGGTAGCACGTAGGTGGAGAGCTTCGCCGCGCTGAGGGAGAAGAACCCTATGACAACCACAATCCAGACCACCAGAAACAGGGCCGGCGCGCCCCCGCCGACCCCCGCGTCGGTCGGGCTTTCCAGCCCGACTGGGTCGTTGCCGGGCCCCTGCGGCGGTTCTTTGCCCGCGCCCCCCGCGTCGGTCGGGCTTTCCAGCCCGACTCGGTCGTTGGCACCACGGTCGCCTTCCTCGCGCTCGCCGCCCCGCCCAAACAGCCTCACGCCCGAAACGGCCGCCCGAACCGCCTCCACCCCCGCCGGAAAGGCCAGCGTCATCCAGCCCCCGAGGCCGGCGAGAACCACTACAGCGAAGAACCACACCGGCTGCGTGTGTTCCTCGCCCACATAGTACTCCTGTCCGCCGAAGAACCGGGCGAAGTGCTGGACGACGAAATGGTAATGCAAAAAGTCCGGGTTGCGCAGACTGACCGCCACGTACCAGGGCAGGGTGATGAGCAGAAACAGCGGCACCCCGGGCCACCAGGCCATCTTGCCGAGAGTCTTCAGGTCTCTTCGCAGCACCAGGAAGCCGAGCACAATGGCGCCGGTGAGGACCAGGGCGACGATGCCCTTGGTCATGGTGGCGAGACCCAGGCAGGCCCAGGCGGCGGTATACCAGCGCCGCGAGGCCCGCGTCTCCCGAGCAGTATACCCCAGAAACCAGCAGGCCCAGGTGGCGGTGAGATTGAGGGCAAACAGGGTATCGGTGTTGGGTACCCGGGCGATCCCCAGAGGCACCAGAGCGGTCAAGAACGCCCCGGCGGCCACGATCCCGCCGCGGCGGGAGATGACGCGGCCGCCGAAGGCCAGGACGACGAGGAAGGTGAGAAAGCCGGAGAGCGCGGGGGCCAGGCGGGCGGCGAACTCATTGGCGCCGAAGACGGCCATGCAGCCGGCGCCCAGCCAGTAATACAGCGGGGGCTTGTGGTAGTGGTGGGCGTAGTTGAGCCGGGGGGTGATGAAGTCCCCGGTGTCGAGGATCTCCCGGGGCATCTCGGCGTAGCGCCCCTCATCGGGATCGAAGAGCGTGTAGGCTCCCAGTCCGGTGAAGTAGGAGACGGCGGCGATGGCGACGAGGAGCCACGGCAGGTAACGGGCGCCCGAAGCTCCCGTCTGGCTTCGATCTGGCATAGTCCACATTCCGCGCGCCGGGCGCGCAAGGGGAGATTGCCCGGAGCCGCTCCAGCTACCCCCGAGCGCAAGGAAAGTGGCAACAGGCTACCATGAAATGGGTGGAGGTGCAAGCACGAGCCACCGCCGGAACGGGGTCCCGTCGTGCGTCTCGCCGGGTAGCGTGCCACAGTCGTCGACGCCACCGGGCCCCGCCTCTGCAGGCCCCACCTCGTCGCCCGGCGAACTGTGCATCGGTCCCAGAGGCGCGGCCGAGAACCCCGTCTTCGCCGGGAATGCCATTCTGAGAGCGTCCGCTCCCGGCAAGAGCAGCTCGAACAATCTCCTGACATTCCGCGAGATCCTTGGCCATCTCGCTGCGCGAGACGGACGCTCAGGATGACATGAGCCGGGGCAGCCCGGCTGCTCGGCCGGGCTTCTCGTCCCCAGCCTTCCTAGAGGCGGTGATGCCGTGCTTTCCCGAACTGCCCTCATCTCCTTGCCCCTGCTCCTGTGCGTTGCCGCATGCGCCGACGTCCCGGCGCCTCCCTCGCCGCCACCGGGGGTGACGATCGTCGATGACTTCTCCTATCCGGATTCGCAGGCCGCCGCCGAGGCCTGGCGGGCGATGAGTGACCAGATGGCTCCGGCCGAGGTTGTTGACCTCGAGGGCCGTTCCGCCCTGAAGCTCACGTGCAACTTCGCGGGCACCACTATCCCCCGGGGAGCGTGGGACAAGGAGCTCTCCCTGGACCTCAGCGTGGCCTCCGCCTTCAGCTTCGACGTCTACGCCGGGAATCTGCAGGCGGTCTCCAACGCGCACCTGTACATCCGCAGCGGGCCCGGCTGGTACGGCTGCGAGTGGTATCCGCAGGCGGAGGGCAGATGGTGCCACGTGCGCCTGCGCAAGAGCCACTTCCATGTGGACCGGCCCGGCGCCGGCTGGGCGCGGATCGATGCCATCCGCTTCAGCCCCTGGGCGCTGAAGCGCGAAGATGCCACGCTGTACATCGCCAACCTCGCCGTGGAAAGCTCCGCCGCGCCGGCGCTGATCCTGCGCCAGGAGTACACCGACCCGGCCAAGAGCGGCGACCAGGCAAACGCCAACAGATTCACCCAGACCGTGGCGGACCTGCTGGAAGACAGCGGGATCTCTTTGCCGGTGGTGAACTCGCCGGACCTGACCGCCGAGATCCTCGCCGCTGCCGAAGTGGTCCTCATGCCCTATGCCTCGGGCATGGAGCCTGAGACGGTGCAGTTGCTGGCAGACTTCATCGACGGCGGCGGCAAGATCATCGCCTGTTTCTCGGCTCCGGGCCCCATCGCCGAGCGCCTCGGCATCGCCACACCGACCTGGCGCGGAGCGGCGTTTCCGGGCGAGTTCTCCGCGATGCATCTGGTGGAGGGTGAGCTGCCCGAGGTCCCGCGGGTACTGGGCCAAAGCTCCTGGGGCGTCCTACAGGTGGAGCCCGTTGCGGATGTAGGCCGCGTGGCGGCGTGGTGGCATTCGAAGGACGGCGAGCGCACCGACGCGCCGGCGATTGTGATCTCCGAAAGCGGCGCGTACGTCTCCCACGTGATCCTCGACGACGATCCCGCCGGGAAGCGGGCGCTGCTGAAGGAACTGATCGCCCGGCACTGTCCGCAGGTGCGCGGGCAGGCCGCCGAGGCCCGCGTGGCGGCGCTGGGCACCGGTCTGGGAGCCGTGGACTGGGAGGCCGCTTCAAAGCTGGTCCGTGCGCAGCCCGCCTACAGCGACCGGGCGGCGGCGGCGCTGGGCAAAGCACACGACCTCCGCACCGAGGCCCTGGCGGTTCTGGAGGCGGGGCGCCACAACGAGGCCTTCGGTCTGGCCGAGCAGGCCGATCACCAGATCCTCCGGGCCTTCTGCCTCGCGCAGCGCAGCCTATGGCCCGAGTTCCGCGCCACCTGGTGCCACCCGGTCCAGGGCATCGCGGGGCAAAGCTGGGACGAGACCGCGGCCCTGCTCAAGCAAAGCGGCATCGACCACCTGCTGCTCAATGCGCTGCACGGCGCCTCGGCGGGCTACGAGAGCGAAGTGCTCCCCACCGACGCCACGCTCCCCGCGGGCAGCAACGCCTTCGCCCGGTGCATCGCCGCCTGCCGCAAGCATGACATCAAGCTGCATGTGTGGATGACCAACTACCAGACCCACGGCCACGCGCCGGCACAGTTCGTCGAGCAGCTCCGGGCCGAGGGGCGGCTGCAGGTGGATGTCAACGGTGAGACCTCCGAGCAGCTCTGCCCCTCCGATGACCGCAACGTGGCTCTGCAGCGAGACGCCATGGTGGAGGCCGCGCTCATCGAGGGAGTGGCGGGCGTTCACTTCGACTACATCCGCTATCCGGACGAGAGGACGTGCACTTGCCCCACGTGCAGGGCCAAGTTCGAGGCCCGCATCGGGCGCGAGATCGGCGACTGGCCCGGAGAGGTGACGCAGGAGGCGGCGCTGCGCGAGCAGTGGCTGCAGTTCCGCTGCGACCAGATCACCCGATTGGTGCGCGAGGTGAGCCGGGAGGTGCGCCGGGTCGCCCCGAACTGCCTGATCTCGGCCGCGGTGTTCAGCAACTACCCGCAGTGCCGCACCGGCGTGGGTCAGGACTGGAAGCTGTGGATCGACGAGGGCCTGCTGGACTTCGTCTGCCCCATGAACTACACAGGCAGCGACGCGGAGTTCGCCAGCCGCGTGAGAAGCCAGCTTGAGATCGTGGCGGGCAAGGTCCCGTGCTATCCGGGAATCGGACTATTGGAGCACAGGAGCCCGGCGGATGCGGTGCGGCAGATCGAGATCACCCGCAGGCTAAACACGGGGGGCTTCGTGATCTGGTCGGTATACCCGCAGTACATGGCCACCTATCCGCTGCTGGGGCTGGGCGTGACGGCGAGGTAGCCACGCCGGGAGAGCGTACGCCGGACCGCCTATCGCTGTCCCGACCCGTGGGCTCTGAATGTGCTCCCCGCTGCCGACAGGAGGGATGTGGCCGTCGAGGAGCGAACTGGCTCCTGCCAGCAGGGGTGGGTGGCCTCACGACGCTGCCGGAAAGGACTTCAGTCATGTCTACCGGGGCGCAGTATCCCATGCTGTTTGGGCCGGTGACGATCGCCGGCCTGCGGCTTGCCAACCGTGTGGTCATGCCCCCCATGGCCACGGCGATGGAGATCGGCTCGCCGCAGTTCTGCGCCTGGTACGAGGCACGGGCCCACGGAGGCGTGGGCCTCATCGTGATGGAGGCTATCTCCGTCGACCTGCTCCTGCGCGACGACATCTGCGAGCGCCTCCAGGAGACCGTGGAGGCGATCCACGAGCACTCGGTCCCGGTACTCGTCCAGCTCTTCCAGCCCTCCACGGCTCAGGACGGGGGCCCCTTTGCACCCTCAGAGACACCCGAGGCCCGGGCGGCCACCGAGGCCGAGCTGGACGCCATGCCGGGGCGCTTCTCCACCGCCGCCGGCCGCTGCAGAGAGGTGGGCTTCGACGGGGTCGAGCCCCACGGCGCCCACGGGTACTTCCTCAACCAGATGTTCGATCCCGGCAGCAACCGACGTGAGGACAAGTACGGCGGCGACCTGCAGGGCCGCATGCGTCTTGGCCTCGACATCGTCCGCGCGATCCGCGCGGCCTGTGGCAAGTACCCCCTCTTCTACCGCCACACGGCCCAGACAGAGCACTACACGCTGGAGGATTCCATCGGGTTTTGCCGACAACTGGTGGCCGCCGGCGTGGACGTACTGGACATCTCGCCCTCCATGGACAAGTCCCATGCGGACATCGCGGCCACGGTGAAGGCGGCCGTGGACGTCCCCGTGCTCGCGGTCAATGGGATGGAGGACCCGCGGATGGCCGAGGACGCGCTGCAGGCCGGGCGCTGCGACCTCTGCGCCGTGGGCCGCCAGCTCATCGCCGATGCCGACTGGCCGCTGAAGATACGCGAGGGCCGCCGGGACGAGATCATCGTCTGCACCAAGTGCAACATTAAGTGCTTCGGCCACCTGGGGCAGGGCATTCCCATCGGCTGCGAGCAAAACCCTCAGTCGGGCAATGAGTACCGAATGATCTAGACGGCGGGAAACAGGGAACAGGTGACAGGAAACAGGGGAACGGCGGGGACGGCAACGGCAGGGACGGCAACGGCAGTGACGGCAACGGCGGGGACGGCAACGGCAGGAACGGCGGGGACGGCAACGGCGGGGACGGCAACGGCGGGCTTTCGCCTGCAGTAGCCCTACACTATCGTTCTCTGTGCTCTCCTACTCTCTGTGTCTCTGTGTTGAGTCGTACTCCGTGTGACTCCGTGTG
>Ga0334884_1003133_pt1 | contig 19392 bp, 10 predicted proteins | sample GraSluR1_MG_7_FD_207215 | JGI IMG/M metagenome (GOLD analysis project Ga0334884, IMG submission 207215) | Sludge microbial communities from methane-producing bioreactor in Wageningen University, Netherlands - Granular Sludge_12_05 R1 | ecosystem: Engineered > Bioreactor > Anaerobic >...
AAGCAGTAATTCGCGTGTGTCTGCCGGATTACGTACACGCAATCCATAACCTTCAACAGTATCAAGCTGTGCATTGATGAGGGTACCATCATTCACACGGTCCATGTAGCCACTTCCTGAACCGGGATAGGTAATCTGAGCATCTCCGATAAAACTATAGTCTGATGGTACCGTTACAAGTGCGCCACTGGGCAAAGAGTTAAAATGCCAATAGTGAAGCAAGGTTGTCGTTGATTCTGCTTCAAATACGGCAGTAATGGTGACATCGTCTGACAGTTCGAATGTAACTTGATTCGATGCAGTATTCTCTTTAACGTTGGCCGATTTACCTTCAAAACCTTCCCAATGCGAGAAGAGATATCCGGGGTTTGCTATCGCTGTTAAGGTAACCGGAACGCCCTGAAAATAAATACCAGACCAAGGATACGGTTGTGCAGCATCCGAAAGACCGATTGTATTCTCGTCAATCAAAATCGAATTGATCTGAACCGTTCCCCAATTCCTGTTGTTCACGTCTATGCTTACTTCAGCCAAGCCATCGAGGTCAAAGTAATCAATGAAATGTTGGCGCATATGTGCCGGACGTTGAAGAGTAAAATTTCTTAGTGCATTACGATTACTATTCCAACCCCCTGTACCCGGTCTACTCCAACGTTGGCTATGTTCTGCGATCTCAGAATCCAATTTTTGATATAGCGTATTTAATTTCATTTGCGCAAAGATTGGATTAAAATTTGTGTTTAATAAATCTGCCGCCATGCTTATAAAATCATTTTTGAAGGCAGCATTTTCTAGTAATGAACGCAATAAAAAAGTGGCTCTCGGAGAATTTGGCGCATATGAAGGTGGTGGAGTTGGCCCAGCATCCGTTGCAGCATAGGTGAGCATGTCACGATCAGGGTTAGATACCAATTCCACATCGAATAATATCCATCTCCAGGGGATTCCAATTGCGTCCGCGTTCCACATATCAATATTTTTTCCAGGCCAATCATAATTGGCCGAGTATATTTGAACAAGCTGGTAGCGTATAAAATTGTTGATATCTATATACTCTCGCACAAAAGCATAAGCGCCGTCATTTTTTAAAGTAGTGGGTGTAGGCAAGCCAGTATTAGCATTTAACCGATTAAAAGATGGCGCTATGTATTGCATCAAGGTTATATAATTTGAAAATGATCCATGCGATATAGACATATTTGTAGTGCCATCTAACAAGTTTATATCGGATGGTTGAATACCATGATGTAGGGCGAGGTGATGTTCATCTATGCGATCTCTGATTACATGCAACCCCCAGTACTCACCATTGATAAAAACTACAGCAGGTCGAGCATCCTGATATTCTATATCAAGCCCATCAGCAAGACTTTGGTAAAACTCATCGTTTGGTGAATAGGCTCGCACGCTCCTCAATATAAATCGACGGTAGGTAGATATTGGCTTGTCGGGAAAAAGTTGGTACTCCAAAGTGTCCATACCATAGGCATTTCTAAAATATACCCGGATCGATTTTTGATCCATTCTCCTGGTAGAACCACCATGTATTCGTAAACCAATTCTTGAAGAAAATGCAACCGTACCATCCTCTTCAAAAAATTCCATTGTGGCAGGCCGTTCCCATTCGTCTCCAGTCTGGGTATAATTGGCTTGATGACCCCATTGTGAACCATTATTAAATTTATTTCCGGGAACCAGGATTCCTGTATCTTCACTGAAGAGATGCTCATTGTCTGTGCTTATAGAGATAACTGGCACAGAATATTTATTCTGAAAATCCTCATCAATAAAAAACGACTTAACCATTGGGTGGCTGGCAATATACCCGTTTCGAACAGATACCGTATTTACTACCGTGGACTTGAACACCTCCGATAAAGGTGCGCGCCACTCATAAGCTGGTGCCGTAGGAATTAAAGAAATATTGTTGGCTTCACCTTTTCGACTGTCAACCCATATAGGTTCGACATATATATGCGAATCTACCGTTGCCGTACTTCCTTCGAGTGTGTAATAAATGGTGACATCGGGATCGGGGTGGGAGAGTTCCAGGTAAAAACCATCTTCATAAAAACCCGCTTCATGTGAAAATCCAGGTGGATCAAGAACACCATAATATCCCTGTGTATTATTTGTTGTTCCCGGAGTCGGTTCTGCAAAAAATACCCAGTTGCCAGTGCCATCTCCCTGACGACCATACGACACATCACGGGGAATATAAATTGCTGGAACAAAATCGATGAAAGTCACACCATCAGGAGCTGTCAGAATTAAGGGCTCGCCATCGGCACTGATACTAAAATTGGTATGCAGTGCATTCGCCCCATCAAGTTTATCTTTTCCAGATGCCCAGACCAACAGATAGTCATTGGGTTGCATAGTTCTATCAGGGAATTGCCACTTCAGGGGATTCTCAATATTGTCTGATAAATAATACCCAGTTAGATCGATTGGTATATCACCTGGATTATACAGCTCAATCCAATCTTCATAATCCCCTTCAGCATCGGCGAGAGTATTCCCGTTTGAGGACATGATCTCGTTAATAACCTGAGCCTGTACCGGCATCACAATAAGCAAAGCAAGAACGACAACTTCAGTAATACTACGCATTAACCTATCCTGAAATGTTTTCAATTGTTATAAATTGCTTACTATAAACAGCATATAACAGTATATATTTACAATCACAACAACATAGTAACATCATAAAAGAAATACGTCAACATATGCAGCACGCAAAACATACATCGTTTGTAATTAACTCAATGCGATACCTGTGTTATTTTATCAGGATACAAAAAACGCCTCGGGAAAAATCCCGAAGCGTATCTTAACTTTTATAATCAGATTAGTTATTAATCTGGAATATGATTAACGTTGCACTATCTTGCTGATTCACTCCTGAATGTGTGGGTTCCAGAACCGACGTCGTCAAGTACCATGAATTGGCCTTCGATATCTCCAGAAACCGTATCGCCATTATGCGTCACCAAATGGCTATCGCCATCGACGAGTGGCACATATACCTTGGCTTGTGTATTTGCAGGGATATTTGCAGTAAATTCGAACGAATCAGAATCTTGCTTGAAAGATACACTGATTGTTCCCTTTATGGACGGAATCTTCAGTTCTCCCCACGCAAGGTCCGCCGGTTGAGGCTTGATTTGGAATTTGTTGAATGCTGGCTCCAACGGAACTATGCCAAACATACCCCGGGGTATCATATTGGCGGGCGCTGATGCCCAGGCATGGGAAAAGCTCATGTTCCCTTTTTGTGTTGGGTCCCAAGCCTCAGTAACCATGGTAGCTCCCAGATTGTACATCAGGTGGCCCCAACTGTTTCCATCAACGGCATTCATCAGGGCAAGCGCCGCATCTGCATGTCCCGAATTATATAGACCAGCCAGCAAGAATTGTGCGCCATAAACACTCACTACCATTCCTCGGCTAGCGGAATACTCGCCTACAGGAGCTACTTTGTCATCATCGACCAGCCCAAGTCCCAATGGGAAGGCATTGGCGTGAAGCGCGTAATGGTCTACACCCAAGCCATCTCTGAAACGTCCAGCTTCGGCATCATATAGATGGGTATTGATTGACTTGCGCATGTTTTCTGCCAAGGATCGATAATATTCTGCATCTTCGTCTTTACCCAGTACCGCCGCAAGTTCTCCCAGGTTTTTAACCGCTTCACAATTGAATGTATTAATAACGGTGTTGATAGTTGTAAATACATAACCATCACGTTGTGTGTCCGGCCAGTCTACGAGATCACGACCATGATTGCCACCTACATTTACTGGTTTTTCGATCAGATATTCTTCATTCAAAAATTCTGTCTGAAGTTTTCTGGTTTTCAAAACATCATAATATTGGGCTACTGAATCAGGATTCCCTGTGTACATGTAGTCATTCCAAGCCATCATCACTGATTGTGGTTTGTATTCAGTTGGCCAGGTCGGTCTGTAATAAAGGTATTCTATAGAAAATCGGGGAAATGCAAATTCACGGTCTACCGCATATTGCGACAATTGATTGACATAAGCGTCACCCTCATAATTTCGTCTTTCGCGTGTATGGGTGTCAACATATACATCAAGCGAAGTCCCCTTAATGGTGTACTTGCAAAGCTCCCAAACATCGTTCAATACTGAGTCTGGTGAATTGAAGTGCGAAGCATCATCATCAAAGGGATGTCTTAACGCCAGTGCACGAATGTTGTCAACACCAAAGTTCTCCGGTGCATTTACAATTTCTGCATACCGAAATGCACGATACCCCCAGTTTTCCAAGACTTGCGGTCCATCTTTCAAAGTCCAGACTTCGTGATACGTGTTTGTTGTGCGCATTTCCCAACGAACTGTCTCGGGCTCCAACAATTCTTCCCCAAGACGTACCTCAATTTCCTGACCTGCTTTGCCGACCACATCCAGGCGAATACCACCCAGCAGGTTACGACCAAAGTCTATAAAATAGTGATTGCTATCCTTCTCTACCACACTTATTGGCGCCGTCGGGAAAAGTTGGGTGTTACGCGTGTTGGAAGCCAATAAGTTATCAATTGGTTCTTTTTCAACAGCATTGTGCCAGGCACTATCATCAAAACCGACTTCATTCCAACCAAATGGATAATAATTGGCATTGATCCCTTCACGTGGGGTGTATTGATAACTGCCATGCCCCGAGTTACCTTGGTCAACTATCGCTGCATTGCCATCAAATGCTTTCCAGTCTTTACTTGATGTGATCAAATCACTGTCACCATCTGTATAAAGCACACGCATCTGAAAGAGAAAACGCTGGTCTACGGGGGTGTAGTTTAAAGCTGCTACAACATTTTCTTGACCAGCCAACAACATCTCGGTTACGTCAAATGAATTATAATAATGGGTATCATTAAATCCGCGTTCCGGGCCACTGCCAACAAAATCGCCATTGATATACAGACGATATACGAACTGTGATGCTGGTTCTGGGGATTGCGCAGTAACATGGGCAATTGCCTTGGATACCGGCTTGTCTTTTAACTGGAAAGCATCCCGTAGAAACATGAAACCCAAGGTTCGCCCTTCTTCCACTTCTCTTTCCTCAACAATGCCCCAGATTGGGGTTGCCTCCCAGGTATCTTTCAGTGCAGTAGTAAAAAGCTGAGCGTCGGAAAAGGGGCCTGGTTCGTCATTTTTATTCCAGGTGCGTACTTTCCAATAATACAAGGTATCAGGTTCAAGCGTGTTGCCATCATACAAGACATTACTTGATTCCCTGGAGAGTACTTTTCCAGAATCCCAAGTTTCTCCATTGCCGGCAGCCAACGTATCAAGTGATTTGGCTACGAGTACCTGGTACGCTGATTGATATTCACTTTGACCGGGATGATTTACAATCCAGCTTAATCGCAGTTGAAAATTTTCAATTCCCAGCGGTTCAGACAATAAATTAACCAATAATCCAGTAGGTGCTTTTGGCGACGCTGCATTATCATTACTTTCGGCATGAACCACCATGTGACCTAACCCAAAAAAAATGCACCCAACCAACATGGAATAGGTGCACATTGAAGCAATTCTCATTTCTGTCTCCCTCAAATTGATTTTAGTCATTTTTCTGTGTATAAAATGTTTCAACACAGAGTGTTTATTGCTGATTTTAAATAGCAATTGCTAAATGTAAGCTGGCATTTTAGCGGATGAGGCAGGGCACTGTCCAAAAACAAAATTTTTGAGGGCTGTCTTTTTAATTTTTAAATGATGCATGAAAAATATAAAGCAATACCTGCGGCTGTTTCATAAAACAATTTATTCAACTACCCATCAGGTCTTGATTACTATCTTTTATATTTAGTTATTAAAATAATGACAGAGATAAAGGTATGTAATGATCAAACTGGTTAACTTTGCAAGTATTCTTGAACTTCGTACTCTTCTTCATACCAACGCCGCCAAGCTGCTGCGTTTTCACGTATCCAACACAAAACAGCTTCTCGTCCTAAATCACGTTGGGCCTTTTCAGACTCTATCCATTTGTATCGGTTAATTTCATCACGTTGCATGGCTAACATACGTGTTTGGCGTTCCTGATGCCATCTGTCTGAGCGGTTCTGAACCCACTCCTGTGCGGCAATATTAAAATCGACAACACGTCCCTGTTCTTCATTGAGCCGTTGGTGATATTGTTCAATAGCCAATAATTCTGCCTTACAAAATACTTCCATAAGTCTACACTCTCCTGAACAGCCTTTTATGTTACCAAGTTCACCTCTAAAGTATTTCGTTTACCATATTGTGGATGAACATACCAAAAGGTACGTATGATACTCATATCATCATAACATTTACTATAAACAATAACAAGAACGTAATATTAATAATTCCTATTATTCTGCGACTAAAACTGACAAATCAGATAGGTGTTATTGTATGCCCATTATTTGTCTCGGATTTTATTGATTCATGTAGTTACCTAAGTAAATTGCCACTCTTTTAGTTATTAAATAATTACTCCCAATGGGCTGGAACATTACATAGAGGAAGTTGCATTTGATTCAACCCAAAGAATAATTATGTTAAAATTATATTTAATACAACCCTTGTAAACATATTATTTTAGTGCATCAATTTTCAGAAAATACAATTTTGTACTTTCTAGTACAGTCCCTAAGAGAAACTCTTCTCAGGAGTTATTCCATATTGTTTATTATCTTGGTAGATAGACAAAGAATAATATATTTTATCGGCAAATAATTGTGATGATTGAGTAATGGCAAAACACTATAATTCCGACATCATATGGAAAGTTGAAGCTGGAAAGAGAATTAATGAGCATGATGGGAGCGCATGTATTAATCACATAAGGAGGTCTCTGATCAAAAACACCTCCGGGTAAACCCGAAGGTGTATTCTGAGATAATCAAATGGAGTAAACCGTATTATGAAATATTCTCACGAATGTTATCGACCATCCATTGAGCGATTCGGTTATAGTCGTAGGTTTCGGTAGCGGGATTCCAGTACATACCCGAGTAAATTCCACGGAAGCCATGCTCTTCACAAAGACGAACACATCTGCCAAAATCAAATGATGTATGGTTCCAGTCCTCATCGAAGACTTGGGTTTTTGCTGCGACAGTGTGGGTAGTATAGGGAATCAGCTTCTCAATGCCTTCGTATTTGTCGCCCACAAAGTTGCCAAAATCGATTACGACATCAAAGTTATCACTGTCCAGTGCATCATGGATAGCGATGATATTGTCAAGGTCATCGGTCAGGCCACCGTGATTTTCGATAAGCATCATCACGCCTTTTTCTTTCGCGTAATCATTCAACTCACGGAAGGAAAGGATGGCCTTCTCAACGGTACCCTGGCCGAGATCGATACGTGCCGACATGGCACCAACCGTTGCTGCCGCATCAAACCATCCCTTGCATCGGGCAAGACTGGCCTGGCGGGCATCTTCATCATCGCCAGCCAATTGGTGCCCGTCTTGCACCTGGATGTTTATCAAGCGAGAATTGGCAGCCTCCAAGCGCTTTCGCACCTCTTCCAAATAGGATTGCTCCGTCGATTCAAAGTGCATGCTCCATGCCTCGACGTGGTGTATGTGGAAGGTATCAGCGATAAATTCCGGAAAATCAAGTAATTCAAGGGTTTCGACAGGCGGGTGATTGGGAATGCGCGTTTGTGGAAACTGTGCCCGAAATGTCAAGGTGGCTAGTGATATTCGATCATCAACCGAGGCATCTCCCATGGCCCAGTGTGGCCTTGCCATAAGACCTGCCATTGTTGCGCAAGATACCTGTAGAAATGTACGCCTTTTCATAGAATCTGTCCCTTTCCAATGTTTTGTGTGTTAACTGGGCAGCAATAGCAACATATGCTGGTTTCAATGCTCAACATCGAGGTCCCCCAATGCATATTGGATGCCAGCAAGGAAATGTGCCAGAATTTGTGGGTCCCAGAATGCTTTCGCGCTATGCCCGAGCGACATATAAAACACACGGCCTCCTTCATATTCACGTGTCCAGCTAATAGGGTAATCATTGTCTTCTCGAATCACACCATGGGCTTCATCTCCCTGATACATGTCTGTACGTTCAGGATCAATACTGATCAGTACATTGACTTTATCGCGTGAGTACGGCCCGTCGAAGCGAAAAAACTCATCAACAAATTCAAAACTGTCTTCCTCAAAACCTGCATTAATTGGATGATCCGGGTCTTCGACCTGAATCATAACTTTTTCATCTGCTGCACGGTGCCAGGTCCCCCGTGCGCCAAGTATCTCCCCGAATTCTTCCCATTCTGTTGAAGTGACTGTCACCGCATGATTTGCAACCAGGCCACCACCATTTTTCAGAAAGGTTACCAGACCCTCTTGTAACTCCGGAGTATCAAATAGTGGCCCAATCGTGTTATTCAAGAACAACACGTCAAATTGATGCAGGTGTTCCGGGTGCAACAACGATTGATCATGACTGATTGTTGCTTCATAAATGCCTAACCTTTTTCCCATTTGTGCCACAGCATAATTCGCATGCGGGATAGACGGATGGCCGCCACGTCCGATGTTCAAATCCACTACCAACACTTTGCGGGGTTGCTTGGGTTCCGCAGGTGCTGATTGTGGAAGGGCTGCATCAATTTTGGCTTGTTCCTCCTCGGTGATAACCGCTTCTCCATAATCGGCCATTTGTTGGGCCATTGCTATGGAAGTGAGGCATAACGCTCCCATAAACAATACCAATAGTAATACTTTATTGCTTGACTTCATTTTTCCTCCTGCATAAAAATAGCTCCTGGAGCCGGTTGGTGTACAAAATGCACGTTTCATCGTTTTTACCTATAATCACATACCATGTCAGGTTTCATATAAAGACCACGGTTCACGCATGGGTCGTGATTTCGCTGCGTCCGCTTCCTGGTTATCAAGAAAGCGTTCATTTTTCGGGTCCCAATAGAGGGTTTGTTCCAACTCAGCACATATGTTGGCCAGATGGCACATGGTTGAGGAGCGGTGCCCGGATTCAACATGGCCCCGTGGCTTTTCACCAGTTTTTATGCAATGAATAAAGTTTTGGTGATGGTCCCCTTCAGCGACTATATGTATTTCATCAGGGCCAATTTCTGAATCCAGTAGATTGGCAGGGTCTGAGCGGATACCATCACGATTCACAAAGATTGAACCCTCATCGCCGACAAATTTTATGCCTTCACCTTCGTATCCAGAGTCAGCAAAATGTACGATAACACCAGATTCAAAACGAAAATCAATATTCCATCTTGCCACTGTGTCATAAAGTGCCCCTCTGGTAATGACACCACTACCAGAAATTTCTACTGGACCGGTCTCGTCTGCATCCAATGCCATTTGAACTGTGTCAAGGTGGTGAGTGCCCCACTCTGTTATGCGCCCGCCAGAATAGTCGCGCATGTAGGTCCAGCCACGTACCGGGATACATTTCTGAGAACAATAGGGAGTCCAGCGTGCCGGGCCAAGCCAAAGGTCATAATCAACAAAGTCAGGTGGTTCTTCCTCCGGACAGGCTCCACCAGATGGACCTGGAAAAAGTACAACTTCAACATGTTTCAAATTGCCAAGCCGACCATTCCTTACCAATTCAACTGCACGTGGGAATCCCCAGTGTGAACGCTGTTGCGCGCCATGTTGTATCACAGCACCGGTACGTTTGGCTGTATCTGCCAACACCCGACCCTCTTCGATGGTCAAAGTCATGGGCTTTTCAATATAGGCATGCTTGCCCACACGTGCAGCATACAAGGCAGGCATTACATGCCAATGTTCTGGGGTAGCAACACATATAGCGTCGACATCATTGTCGGCAACCAAGTCACGAAAGTCATTAAATTCCTTGCAGGCATCATATTTTTCGAGGCCTAACTGTTGAGCATATCGGTCTTGAATTTTGTTGCGTAAGTCACCACGTTTCTGTGCATTCACATCACATACTGCAACCACTTGGGTCTGTTCACGTTCAACATACCGGTACGCATGGCCTGTATTCATCGCGCCACATCCTACAATTCCAATACCAATCTTCTCGGAGGGTGGAATATGACCTTCTCTGCCCAGTACCCGTGACGGTAGTATCATCGGTGCTGCTACCGCTGCTACAGTTCCAGCAAGGAAACTGCGTCGTGAAATTCCATGTTGCATTTTCACACATCCTCCAAGATTTTCTGCCATTGTAGTCCATAAATTAAAGCATCAATTTTATAAAAAATGAGACTACTCAAATTAAATTAAAATTTATGCATTTGAACTAAAACGGCAATTTTTTTATAGTTTTGTACCAATTCCTAAAAAAAAAACGAAATCACTCCGTTATCAATGAATGTGAATGCGTTAACGTGTTTCGAATTTGAAACAGAACTCACCCACATTCCATTGAAATGCCTTTTGGCCTAAAAAAGTTTCACAAGATAATAATTATAAATTACAAAAGTATTTTTCACAGTAACCTTCATGTCAAAGGCACAATCTTTTTAGCAATTTTATCGCCCCGTCGGGTAAGTGAAGTAATAGAATCGACACCCAACTCCATTAAATAATCCCGGGCTCGATCCAAACCTGCCCCTACATCAGATACATTATGGCTGTCATCGCCAAAACAGAAAGGTAATCCCAATTCTTTGGCTTCTTGTACTAACCAGGGAGCAGGATAAGGTCGCCCAAGCTTTTTGCGGTATCCGGCAGTATTGAGGTCCAATATACACCCGTTGTCCCGAATAGCTTCCATTGCCCGGTAAGCGGCTCGACGTATGGCTTGAGAATCGACTGCGGTTTCACTGGGAGCAAATTTTCTTACCAGGTCTAAATGTCCGACGACATCTGGTTGTAAATTAATGACCATTTCCCGCACCAGTTCGTAATATCGTACTGTTAATGCATCAAGACCACCATGTAATCGGGCAGCTTCACCCAGGAGCTCAGGCGAATAATCAATCATAATGCCATCTACATAATGTACAGAACCTACCATGTAATCAAAGTTGTACCTATTACGATAATCAAGCATGATTTCAATATAGCGGTCTTCCGGAACAATTTCGGCTTCAAAACCTTTTAATAACGTAATCTGGTCTTTAAATTTTGGAATTAACGCATCCATCTCCTGGGAATACACATCAAAATTATTTTCAAGCGTTTCTACAGTCCAGCCCATGTCAATTTCATCGGGATATAATAAGTCTGGGTGTAAACGTGGCGCATGCTCGGTTACCCCAAAAGTGTTGTAACCGGTATCAACAGCTGCCTCGATCATGTCGGAGAGGATATCTGAGGCATGATCACAATATTTACTGCTGTGTCCACCATGCAGAGAAACTTTCCAATGGGCCACAGATTTTGGAGACATAAGTCAATACCTTTCATTTTGTCGTATTATTGTCATGTTTATTCTAGGGAGAAATTGATCTGGAAACAAGTATTTTGATTTCGTAGCATTTGAGTGCAAAAAATCTATCTTATACAGTTTATAGTTACTGACGTTATCAAAGATGATTATCGCGGACAAGTTATGTACACTGGAGGATGAATTAGACATTTTGCCAGAATAAACTTGGTACTTGTCATCTTGACAAAATGATCAAAGTAACAAAAGGGAGGCTTGAATATGTTTGAAAATTGGATATTTACAGGAGTATTGGTCATAGGATTTGCCATGGCAGGATTTAGCGTCAGAGCACAAGAAAAGGAAAATGTATTAACAGATAAAGATGCCACACCTGATCAGCTCATTACTGACTTCCAATTTACTGAGGGACCGGTATGGTTACCGGGTCACAATATACTCATATTCAGCGATATTCCAGCAAGTACGATTTATCAAGAAGATGGTGTAGTTTTTCGCAAACCCAGCGGCCAGTCCAATGGATTGACCCTGGACCGGGAAGGGCGGCTTATTGCGGCAGAGCATGAAACCCGTCGCGTTACACGAACCGAAGGAGATGGTACCATCACTATATTGGCAGAGAGTTACGATGGAAAACGATTAAACAGTCCCAATGATGTAATAGTACGTTCTGATGGAATGATATTTTTTACCGACCCACCCTATGGTCTCCCAGGGATGCTGGAGGGCCCACATGCAGAGTTAACATTTTCTGGTGTATATGCCTTGTTGCCCGGTGAGGAATTGGTACTATTGATCGATGACTTTGACAAGCCAAATGGCTTGACGCTGTCACCCGATGAATCTATTCTATATGTTGCTGATACAGATGGCGCGCACATCCGTGCTTTCGATGTCGCAGAGGACGGTACTTTGAGTAATGATCGCCACTTTTATGATTTGCCAACCCCAGATGGAATAAAGACCGATACACAAGGACGTATCTGGGCCACAGCACGTGATGGTGTACATGTCATATCTCCAGATGGAGAACGTGTTTTAGTGATAGAATGCCCGGAAATACCGGCAAATTTATGTTTTGGTGGTGAGAACGGAGATATCTTGTATGTGACTGCCAGAAATTCGGTGTATCAGATAACAACCAACGTCGAGGGTATTCGTCCAACAGTCGATGCTGTGTTTTCTGTGGTAGATAATGCAAAAAATTAATCGAAACATTACTGTACTAAAATAAACTTCGAAATTAAATCAACAATAAATAACGGCACTGACTTTAATAAGTTCAGTGTCGTTTTTGTGCATTTTTTATATTTTATTCATAAATAACATGATTTTATCAAAGCATCGAGCATGACAAACAATCAATTGTTTATCAGACTTGATTATAAATAATTATTCATTCCTGACTAAGTTTGTAATGTTTATTTTTCTTGTTAAGTAAACGCTTATATAATACTGCAAATTCTAATAATTAGACCGCGCTAATAGTGAGTATTTGATTTATTTAAGCCCAAATTTTATTGGCATGAATGTTGCTTCAATGTAGCCCAGTAGGTTGTGTGGCAAAGCAAGTATGCTTTCCAGCATGTAGCAGTTCTTGCCAGCATGCGATAACATGAATGAAGCAAATATCTTGAGATATTCTCAAGAAAAAATGAAGGAACACTGAATGAGTAAACGTTATGTAAAGATGATGTTGTTGGGAGTGATGGTTGCAGGTTTGATGGCTATGCCCGCCATGGCGACACTTGTGGATGACGCAATAGCCAAAACACCAGGCCATGAGTCTTCTATTTTATCTATCTATAATGCTTATACTGGAGTACCATCGTCGGCTGGTGATTTATTCAGTCTCTATGTCACTACCAGTACTTGGCAAAATGTATCCCTGATTGAATGGGAATTTCTTGCACATGAATCCGGATGGTCCCAAACTATTGGATTTTATGAAGCAGGTAACAACACCAACAGAACTAGCCTGTTTTCAGCGCCTCCTGCGCCTGTACCAGGATTTGGTTCTACAGTGCTTGATCCTGCGATGACAATCGGTTTTTATGATTTTGTCCAAAGTACTTCATATTATTACTCGGAAGATGCATTGAATCCAAGTAGCCTTACTCGTATGCTTGCCTTTTTGATTGGAGGAGATGATTATGAGTCAGTTGGAAATGGCCAGAGTTATACTTCAACCTACTTACTGGCTTTTGAAGATAAAACCGACTGGGATTACAATGATGTAGTGTTTGTTGTTACCATAACTGGAACAAAAGACCCACTGAATGGTGACCCAATTCCTGAACCAGCAACAATGGCACTGTTGGGCATGGGTATAATCGGTATTGCTTTACGTAAAAGATTTGTTGCTTAATGCAATGAAGCTTGATTACAACAATTTTCATTGTGATTAAGTTGAGATGAATTTTAAAAGCCTGAGGCTGGTTAAAACAGCTTCAGGCTTTTTTTATGACATTCAGGTTATCGTAATACACGAAAAAGTGCTTTTTTTATATATGCATTTTCGAATGGTACTTCTGATATTTATCTATTGAAGAACTTGGCCTCGTGAAACTGGTTAAAATATTTCTTTATGATATTCCTGGATAGATTTCACATCCGTTTTTCCGCTTTTATAAGCGCCGATACCACGTACCGCAGCTAACGCGGCAGATACTGTTGTAATGTAAGGCAGCTTATAACGTATAGCAGCTTTTCGTATGTACGAATCGTCATGCTCGCTTTGTTGCCCACTGGGTGTGTTGATAACCAGATCGATATCACCGTTTTTAATCATATCTGCAAGGTTGGGCCGTCCTTCTTGAAGCTTTTTTACATGCAAGGCTTCTATATTATTTTCCCCAAGGCAGCGTTGTGTACCTTCAGTGGTATAAATAGTAAAACCTAAATCCGAAAATTGTCTTGCTGCTTCTACTATACCCGGTTTGTCTTCATCGGCCACCGTTATCAATACTGCCCCTTCGATTGGCAGGGTATGGTAGGCAGCTTGTTCCGCTTTGTAAAAAGCGAGTCCAAAATTGTTTGCCATCCCCAGCACTTCACCTGTTGACCGCATTTCAGGTCCCAGGAGGGGGTCTACTTCGGGAAACATATTAAAGGGGAATACAGCTTCTTTTACACCGAAATAGTTAAAATGTCGATCTTTCAATCCCAACGCTTTCAACCGCATACCCAACATTATCTGGGTTGCCAGTCTTGCCATAGAGATATTGCAAACTTTAGATACCAAAGGTACGGTTCGCGAAGCTCTCGGGTTGGCTTCCAGGATATATACACAGTCGTCTGCGATAGCATATTGAATATTCATCAGTCCGACAACATTCAAAGCTACAGCGATGCGTTTTGTGTATTCATAGATTGTGTCAATATGTTTGGGTGGAATACTGATTGGCGGAATCACGCATGCAGAATCACCGGAGTGGATTCCAGCTCTTTCAATATGTTCCATGACCGCAGGAACAAATGCAGCTTCGCCATCAGCAATGGCATCGGCTTCGACCTCAATCGCATTTTCCAGAAACTTATCTATGAGTATGGGACGATCGGGTGTTACATCTACAGCGGCAACAACATAGCGGAGCAACATGGCTTCGTTATGAATGACTTCCATGCCCCGTCCTCCCAGCACATAAGAAGGACGTACCATGAGAGGATACCCTATGCTTGAAGCGATTTCTATCGCTTCTTCTGGAGTGCTTGCCATTCCCGATTCTGGTTGTGGGATACCGAGCTTCCGCATAACATGACGAAACCGATCACGGTCCTCTGCAAGATCAATGGTTTCTGGTGATGTACCCAGTATTGGAACACCGGCTTCTGCCAGTTCTTTGGCAATATTCAAAGGTGTCTGACCACCAAACTGCACAATGACACCTTCCGGTCGCTCGTTTTCGTAGATGCTCAACACATCTTCTACGGTCAACGGCTCGAAATAAAGTCTGGCTGCCGTATCATAATCTGTAGAGACGGTCTCTGGGTTACAATTCACCATGATTGCGTCGCAGTCAGCATCGCGTAGCGCATAGGCAGCGTGGACACAGCAATAATCAAATTCTATGCCCTGACCAATGCGATTTGGGCCACCGCCAAGCACCATAATCTTTTTGCGGCTGCCAGAGGAAAGTGCTGCAAGCGAGCCTATCGTTCCATTATACGTTGAATAGTAATACGCTGCATCTTCAACACCGCTCACCGGTACAGGCTCCCAGGATTCTATAATACCAAGCTCATTTCGTTGTGTTCGAATTTCTGCTTCTTCACATTCGAGCAGCTTGGCCAGGTATTTGTCTGCAAAGCCGTCTTTTTTAGCCTTGGCAAGTAAATCATCAGGAAGCAAGTTCCCTTTGTGCTTGAGAATTTCTTCTTCGAGTTGCACCAGTTCTTTCATCTGTTCCAAAAACCAGACATTAATATTGGTACGCTCGCGGATTTCCTCAATAGTAGCACCATGACGAAGTGCTTCATAGATAATAAACTGACGCTCACTTGTCGGAGTGCTTAGCCCACGTAATAGAGTTTCTTTGGATTGGGTATTAAAATCTTTGGCAAACCCTAAACCATAACGCCCAATTTCAAGCGACCGTATGGCCTTGTGCAGCGCTTCCTTGTAGTTGCGGCCGATACTCATCACTTCACCAACAGCCCGCATCTGAGTACCAAGCTTGTCTTCGACGTTATTAAACTTCTCGAAAGCCCAACGAGCAAATTTAACTACCACATACTCGCCAGAGGGCGTATATTTTTCAAGTGTTCCTTCTCGCCAATACGGCAGCTCATCTAAAGTCAATCCACCTGCAAGGAGTGCGGAGATTAATGCAATTGGGAAGCCGGTCGCTTTCGAGGCAAGTGCTGAGGATCGTGAGGTACGGGGATTTATCTCAATGACAACCACCCTGTCCGACACAGGATCATGCGCAAATTGTACATTGGTGCCACCAATTACCTGGATAGCTTCGACAATACTGTATGCATATTGTTGCAGACGTTGCTGAAGAGATTCAGGAACGGTCAGCATGGGTGCGGTACAAAATGAATCTCCGGTATGGACTCCCATAGGGTCGACATTCTCAATGAAACATACCGTAACCATCTGGTTCTTTGCGTCACGCACCACCTCCAATTCCAGCTCTTCCCACCCAAGAACAGATTCTTCAACCAGCACCTGATTCACCATACTCGCCGCCAGGCCACGTGATACCACCGTGCGCAATTCTTCTACATTGTATACCAGGCCACCACCAGTTCCACCGAGTGTGTAAGCTGGTCTGATAACTACTGGATAGCCAAGCGTTTCCGCGATTTTCTCTGCTTCTTCCACTGAGTAGGCCAGTTCGCTTTGCGCGACTTCAATGCCAAGTTCAGCCATGGTCGCCTTGAAGCTTTCACGGTCTTCACCCCGTTGAATTGCATCAATATCGACGCCGATTACTTTGACATTGTGTTTGGCAAGCACCCCCAGACGTGATAACTCTGATGCAAGATTCAGCCCTGTTTGCCCACCTAAATTTGGTAAAAGTGAATCCGGCTTTTCTTTGGCAATTATTTTTGTCAATGTTTCCGGGTTTAGCGGTTCAATGTACGTATATTCGGCTAAGCCAGGGTCTGTCATGATCGTCGCGGGATTTGAATTTACCAATACTATTTCATATCCAAGCTGGCGTAACGCCTTGCATGCCTGTGTACCGGAATAATCAAACTCACACGCCTGACCAATTACAATCGGACCGGAACCTATAATCATTACCTTGTGGATGTCATCACGACGTGGCATGGAAATCCCCCCTGAGTAGTTATTGCATTAAAGAGTTGTTTCTAGAATGAGTAAACAAGAAAAAATGCATTGACGTGGCCCGAATTTGCCCAACTCCGGTACCCTTACCATGATTTTACTGTTTTTTGCCTCTTAAAATGCAAGATTTTATACTCTCATGCCTATTCTGCCCAATAGATATGAGTGCCAATAGATTTTTGAAGTATCAAAATTTACAAATCCCAGACATCTTCCATGTCCTCAATGTCCGGACCGTCGTATCGTTTTACATTTGTTTGTCAAGTCTAAAAAACAGGGTCAAATATATTTCAAAATAATCACAATAATCGAGCAGTAAAGCAGCGCGATACTGTAAAAACGATGCCAACCAGAAGCATTAGCAGCACGCTGTACGCGAAGGCCTCTCCAATGGCAGTGCGCCAGGCCATGTTGATATGAACAGCTATGGGGAGATTCGCAGGCACATAGAGCAGGATGGAAGCGACGAACTCTCCCAGGCTGGTGGCAAACACCATGGCCAGTCCAGCGAGTACAGCAGGTGCGATTATGGGCGCTACAATACGCAGAAAACAATATCGTGGAGAAGCGCCTAACGTGCGTCCGGCTTCTATTAATCCTGCATCAAAAGCCTCCATTGCAGCACCTGACATACGCGTGAGCAACGGAATGTTTCTGATGAAATACGCAAGGGGGAGTAACCAGACTGTGTTATATAAAGGCAGCCAACGATTGTTGAATGCAATAATGAGGTTAATTGCAATAACAGTGCCTGGAAGTGCCCACGGTATCATTACAAGGAAATTCACCCAGCTTCCGCCTGGGCGTTTTCGAGAAATAAGGTATGCAGCAGGTAATGCTACCAATAAGACCATAATTGCAGCAAGGCAACTCATCCAGATGCTATTCCATATGGGCAGAATGGCATTGGGAGAAGCCAGGAGCATCCGATAATTTTCAAGAGAAAGCCGGGTAGGAAATATTTCTGTATGCCAGGCACGGTAATCAACAAAAGACAGCCAAAAAATGTTGGTATGAGGTGCCAGGAGCAATGCGATGCCCAACCAGGCACAAATACTTGCTAAAACGCGGCTTGAACGGCTGTGTAAGGTTCCAGCAATTCCTTTGCCGGCAGAACTCTGGTATGTTCTTGTGCTCCGGAATACAATCACTCCAAATAATGATAATACCGCAAGCGCAAGGGTCAAGGTCACTGCATTGTCCATGTGAAATTGGCTGGTCTCATTATAAATAAGCACACTTAGCATGGGATAATTGTGACCAAAAAAGTACGGGGCACTGAACGAGGCACCGGAAGACATGAAGGTCAACAGTGACGCTCCGAGGAGTGCTGGTCGCAACAGTGGTAAGGTCACTTTATAAAAGGTACGAACCGATCCGGCTCCGAGAGTTCTTGCCGCTTCGATTTGTGTTCGATCTAGGTTTGCCAGGGCTGGGCCAACCATGGCATAAAAGAAAACATAGAAGGAATAGGTATGGATTAAAAGAATAGCCCAAAACCCTGGAATTTGAATTATTTCAATACCGAATAATCCACTGAGTAAACGTGGGATGAATCCATCTCTACCGATGATATAATAAAAACTTAGTACCCCCACCAAAGGCGGCAGTGTAAAAGGCAGATAGGCCAAGGCACCTAATATGCGGCTTCCTGGAAATCGGTAAAAAGTTATTATATAGGCAAGTAGAATACCTAATGAACCCGATGTAAAAACAGAAGCCAATGAAATAATAAAGGTATTTTGTATTGCGTTTTTAGCTGCATGTGAGCACAGAAAATCCCAATTCCAGTGCATAAAAGCCCGCACGAGTAATCGCATAGACGGATAAAGAATGGTAAATCCCAATACCACCAAGCAGAACAAGAGCAGGACTTTATCATAACGATTCCCTGTTTTTGCGAAATTTACAGCCTTCGATGCCTGATCATTTTCATGCATCATCATCTAATGAAATAACGATATCTTGCTCAACAAATTGCTGGATGGCTTCCTGATCATCTTCATCAATTTTTATAAAAAGTATAGCAACTTGAAATCGGTCATCCCCTTTCGCATCTGGATCGCAACGCACAACAACACCTTCGGCATCAACACGCCGGGCCATTGGTTTAGGTAACTCCAGAGCCATACCGATTTTGGTCATCAAAGGAATCGGCTTAACCGTGTGACACAGCACACCATTGGCACTGATGTTGTCTATGTGATTCAGTATGCC
>Ga0334884_1003138_pt1 | contig 19358 bp, 11 predicted proteins | sample GraSluR1_MG_7_FD_207215 | JGI IMG/M metagenome (GOLD analysis project Ga0334884, IMG submission 207215) | Sludge microbial communities from methane-producing bioreactor in Wageningen University, Netherlands - Granular Sludge_12_05 R1 | ecosystem: Engineered > Bioreactor > Anaerobic >...
GGCGCGAATTGTAATAACTGCCTGCGCGACTATTAGCTATACAGGCAATATCCTTTCGTCCCCCGCAGGGGCGCGAATTGTAATACTTCTCAACCAACGGAAAGCACAAAAAGCACAACTTTCGTCCCCCGCAGGGGCGCGAATTGTAATCGATTTCGCGCGCTATTTCAGTTCGTTTGTGGGCTTTCGTCCCCCGCAGGGGCGCGAATTGTAATTTATGATCTATATTTTGTCGGCTGGTTCAATGATCTTTCGTCCCCCGCAGGGGCGCGAATTGTAATATGAAACCGCAAGTAAAAATGAAACTACATCAAACTTTCGTCCCCCGCAGGGGCGCGAATTGTAATTTGACTTAATAAATATCATTGCCAAATACCCACAACTTTCGTCCCCCGCAGGGGCGCGAATTGTAATCGCGAAAAAACTTAAATTTGGTTCTTTTCGGCAGTTCAGTCCCAAAATTTTGGTTCTAATAGAGGGCATTTCGTTATATGAATTCAATTTGGTAAGTTTTAGAACAGAAAGGATTGTCATTTCTGGTGCGAACCTCCTAGGGAAAAGATGTTTGCTTGGGGTTCGCACCAGCTTATATTAGAGTTTTATCATGACGGCACCCATTCCGAGCGCTGTTTTTATACCAACTCCGGTATAGGGAGAGATTGAATATAACAGATGCCAAAGCTCATGCAGAGGCTCAGACAAACGGACTTGCAGCTCCACATAACCTAGGAAACCCGGGAGTTTGAGACCGCTTAAAGGGTATTGGGTGCTATGAAGTTTGTAGTTTCGAATGCATATACCTTTGTTGAGCATTTGTACAGCATCCTCATCACGCATGGAGAGTTCAGGATAAAGAGCATTCCATTTGTTCAAAAGGCTTTGCACTATTAAGCGTGAACTTGGAAAGAGTGCATACTCCCCTTCGCTTTTAAAAGTGGTAGGCGTACCAAACTGCATGGTATAAAATGTTTTTTGCTCCTGTCTTGGTAGTAGCATCTCGTCTACATTGTTAAAAAGTATCGCATCTTTCTTGATAATCGTTACCGGACTTTGTAGCCTTTCTATTTGCAATTGGTCCCAAGCATCAATCAAAGAAGAGATTTCTGTTATGGTGTTTTCACCGAATAAATTGATTCGCCAAATCACTTCATTGGGGTTTGAAGTTCTGGTTACATACTGGGTAAATGGTGTGAAGGTTGGTTCATGAAGTTGGTTGGCAAACTCCGGGGAGACACACTTCACCAATAAGGAATAAAGCCAATAGGCGGAATAGGGGTGAAGAAATTCACCCTCCGCTGTTTTCAATAATAACTGGTATTGCTTAATCATTTGAATCAACCTTTTCTAATCGGACACTGGTTAAACCAAAAGGATAATACCGACCTTTGTAGCGACCATATTTGAGCATATGAGGAGAGATTCCAAGGTGTTCATCGTTTTCATGGTGATGTTGACGGAAGGCAGAGATCATTCTTTCGCTGGTTTTCTTAACGGCCTCTTTTTTGCTATAGAGGGCATAATGAATATTTTTACCAAAATAGCCACTTCCACCACCAAGAATTAAGCAATGACTATAATCAACCTGCTCCGCCTGAGAGGGGAGACGAAACGCGGAGACAAAATTTTCTTTATAGTCTTCACCAAAGTTTATAATTGCTTGTTCAATGGTTTTTAATGAGATAGTTTTTTGAATGGAAGTGTCTATGCTCAAGCGTATACGAAATTCAGTTCCGGGTTTGATACATTCACGAACCAGTGCCGATAAGGGCCTAACAACTCTTTGAACTGAAATATCTTGTTTATCGCTCAAATAGAGGATTTCGTTGCTTAAAGGAATACTGTCGGATAGTTGGATGCTTTTCATCACGCTGTTGAGCATATCAGCAGGTTTTCTTGTGTAGTGTGGTAAGGTGTTTAAATGATGAGCTTCAATATCTCTGGCCCTGGAGTCACGCAGTGAGCTCGGTGTTGGGGAGTTTTTCATGATATGCCACAACAACGCAGTGCGTAGTGCGCCTTTTATGGAACTGCCAGGGATGTAGATTTCATTCCTCCCATTGCGTATGAAACAAGCAATATTTTTGCGGCTACGTTCTTCTTTGAGAACATCGCCGGAATCACCGGAATAAAGCGCCATAGACATCAGGGTGCGATCATTGATTTGCCAACTTCTCAAAAAATCCAGTAAATCTGGTTGGCTTTGTAGAATGAAACTCTCATAGGCATCGAGGAGGTTGTTTTCGGTTAAGAAATTAATAAACTTCATTTCATCTAGGACAATATATTTTTTTTCGGTTGCTGAAAAAAGGTATTCGGTTTTTCCATACTGCTTACCACTGCCTATGAACAAGGGGCCTTGGGTATGAAAAACTAAATCAGCGTTTTCATAATGCGTTTTCATAAGCTCACCCCCAGAAAAATAGGCTTGCCATAACGGTAAACAGGATGATTTTCGGTGCGTGCAACTGTCCACAAATCACCTTCAAACGGTGATTGAAAGACCGAACCCGATGAAAAGAAGTATTGAGTGTGTTTTTTGAAAGGTTTATCAATATTTGAAGCATATACAAATCCTCCACGGCGTTTCATACCATAGGAGGCTTCTTCCATAACGTTCTCTAACTCATTTTGCTTAGGGAGTGAAGTGGTCATTGAGATGTATCGATTGGCCTTTGTATTATTGAGGAGTTCGCTGAGCAAACTCGTTTGTTCGTCTACGGGAGAATCGAGGAAAATTTCGTCTTCCATGGCAAACTTCCCGTAACCACTGCTGCTCTTTCCCCCAATTCCCCCAAAGCCTAAAATCTCGATGATTGGCTTGAGCCAATCGACATCAGCTTCGTCGTAATATTGGATGATTCCATATAATCCGCAATCGGGTTCGAATTGTAAGGCATGAACTTGATACGGTTGGGATTTCTCTTCTCGTAAGTTTACGCGTGTGGTAGTTATAGGTTTAGAAAACTCTTTGGACCATGCCTGATAATCCGGTGTTTCGGTGCCGCGAACTCCATTGAGAAAGCTTGGTAAATGATTGATACTGATATACTTTAATGCTTTCGCTTTCTTTAACAGGTTGTGGTCGTTGATCGAAGTTCTACTAATAATCTTCATATATGGTTTTGGAATAAAGAGGTGCTCTTTATAATAAGGAAAGGCATCACTCAGTCTCAATTTGGAGTCTGTAATCAAGCTTAATAACTTATTCAAGCCTTCCTGAGCGTATATTTGTAAGGTTGCATGACAAAAAGCAGAAAACAGGGTGTCTGCGAATATTGTCTCAGTAGCAGTCTCGCCAGAGCGGGCAGATTCGCTATCGCCAATATGAAATGGCGTAGTGAATCGCAACTTATATAGGTAATAGTTCATAGTTTTCCACATCCTTGAACAAGGCTTGCCATTTTTGCATTTGTTCGGAGCTGCTTTCGTAGGAGAAAGCAGAGATTTGGAATTCTTCAAAAGTAACTCGACCACTGCCACGGCTACCATGGCCACCAAGGTAATCGATTTGCAAGAGTTTCATAGCTTTTACAAGATTATTAAGATCTCGCTCGATTTCATCGGGTTTTTCTATAGTATATGCGATTTGGACGTTAAATTTTACACCACAATTGACTCGCTCGATTTGCCTTGGGTTGGCCATGCCGGTCTTGCGATCGAGAGTATTTTCAAATTTGACTTCAGTTAAGCCGATTTCACTAAATTCTTGGTTGTTAACTATATATGCATCTGCGAATTGCAATCTGGCAGCGTGAACGGGTGCCGAAGAACCAAATAGCTCTTTGATTTCTTGAGGGTCATCGTCGGGTCTGCCAAGCAGAGAAACATCTTTGACGACGCTTCGCACCAGCAATGTGCGCAATTTACCTTTTAGACTACTCCCAGGTACAATAGGTTTTTGGGTCGATGCATCTACCACAACCGGACTGTCTACAGCTCCAATGGCAGAATAAGCGTTACTTCCACCTATGTGTAATCCTGTCAAAACTTTGAGATTGGCCGTTATAATCAATTTACCGTACATGAACTCTTCCTCCTATTCTCTGCCACCATAATAGCGATGGTATGCAACCAATGCTTCAAGGTAGTGAGTGTAATCTATAAAACTACTGCGAGAATTGCCAATACCCTTCAGATACTCAATGAGTTGAGTTCGTTCAACAAAATTCTTTACATCTGGATCACGACCCGCTTCATAAAGCATGCGCATACGAATCAGTTGGATTCTACTAATACTCTCCGGGCTGAGTGTTTCCTCTTGACGGATACGCTCATCATGATACACTTCAATGACCTGGGTCAGAAATTTTCGAATTTTACTGGTTGTAATTTTGATTTCTCCTTGGGAAATATGTTTTTCAGCAAGATCTACATATTCTTTGGTAAGTGTCAAGGCTTGAATCGGAGTTCTGGCTGGAACCGGGTTGCGATTTCCATATTGTTGATTATAGGGTGCCGAGGGTCTTGAGGGTGTAGCACCACGGTTTTGGTACTGTGTACTATTTTGCTGAGGTCGATTTGGTTGTTGGCTATTTTCTGTAGGCTTGTAACCGGCTTTTTTAAATGCATCTTGAAAACTCATGCTTGAACCTTCCTTCTTTGTAAATAAACGTAGATGGTAGCTGCAGTTATGAATTGTCGACGTTCTTCAGGGGTGCGAATCCATTTCATGATGTTTTGAGAGAATTGCTTATATTGTTCTTTGATTTGGTAAGGTGCATTCTCTTTGGGAGCTAACCGGGTTAATTTGTAAGCACAACGTGCAATGTTTATGGTTTGATTGGCTTCTCTTAGTAAGTCTAGTAGACCATAAAGAAATGCATTTCCACGGGTACTGTCTTGGTCTTTAGCAAAGAACGTTTGCAACAGAGTTACTTTTTCAGAAAGAACTTTTGATTGGAAGGGTTCCCAACCATAGGTGTGTTCAGTACTGCTTTTGAATAAAGTCAAAGAGTTTTTCTCCGGCTGGTTCTTTGAAGTCTTTTCCATAGAAGCAACTTCCAACGAAGAAACAGCCACCGGATGTTTTACATCGAAGATTCCCAGTCCTCCCGAAAGTGTAAGGGCACCACCGGTGAATGCAAAGAAGGATTCTTGAATATCGAGAGCGGCTTCTAGGGTGTCTTGCCATTGACCAATCAAGAAGATGTCATCTCCACCGGAATATACAATCATGACATCGCGCTTCGAAATGGGGGTATTGGTCAAATGATTTTTACTGGGATGCGCCAAAATTTGATTCACGTAGTATTTAAAAAAGAGAGATAATTGTCGTGATAACCCTGCAATTCTTGATAAGGTGACAAACCTATAACGTTCTTCTACATTTTGGCTTTGACGTTCATACCCGGCTAACATGGTATAACCGAGGTTATCGACATCCCCACGGAACACAGAAATTCGTTGGATGCCTTCGTGAGATTTAGCCATTTGGTCCAAGAGGGGAGAAGAGTTATAATCACCAACAAAAACACGAGTACTATAGGATACTCCGGTAAAAGGGTTGTTTTTACTATAGACTCGAAGAACTTGCGTTGAATCTGCAAGTTGGCTACGTGCATCGTTTTCCTGGAGAAAGTAAAGGTGCACTTTTTCATAATTGAATGAGGGTAATGTTAAACCTTCTTTTCTAGAAATGGGTTTGGTCGTTGTTATCATAATTAAATTGTCTTTGAGGATAGAGTTAGAAATAGTACGAAAATGATCACACCATTCACAAAAGCCGTTTGAGTTTAAGTTCTCTGTAATTCCGCAAATCTTACATTCGCGCTCCCCAAAAACGTTGGCTTGATTTAAGGTATGAATTTGCTCGGCAGAATAACGATTGGATTTTTTTAGGGCGATTTTTTCGTTAACTTCCGCAAAAGTTCTTTTGTAGGGAGCTTCTTGTGCGGGCTCATTGATCAAATCATTTCCGCTACAAGCAACCCAGGCCATGGCTATGTAGATTCCGGTAGCGAAATTATGAATCATCCAATCGTTCATCTTTTTTTCGAATTGAGAAAGAAAACTCAGAACTTCTTCTGTGTGAGGAAGTAATACATAGCAGTGACCGCCTCCTTGGAAGATTAGATTTACACGAGACAAACCACAACCATCGAGTAACTCATCCATAATATGTTCCATGAGAATCTCTAAGAAAAAAGAACGACTACGTAATGATTTCAAGGCATCATCGGAAACAATATTATAAATAAACTTTTGTATACCTGACAAATCGGCAGAGAAAAGCAAGAAGGTTTTTTCTTGCATAATCATTTTTTCTTCATCAAAGGTGGCTTTCTTGAGGTTGCTTATTTGGTTTGCTAAGAAATATTCACTATAGCAAGAAGAGACTGCCGCGGCAATTTTGCTATGATCAAACAGTGAAATATCGGCTTCCTCAGCAGAGGCAGTGCTGGAAGGAATAAAACTGATATGCGTTTCCAAGAGTGTGAGTAATGAATCTAGGTAAGGATGTTCAAAAAGAATGCCTTTCAAGCCATCTTTTAATTCTTGAACAATGTGAGAGTACCAACCCGAATGATATTCTGAGTTGATATCGGCTTTAGGAATCGGTAAATTACCATCGAGCTGTTTCGCCGGAAGGGTGAGGTTTCCATTGTTTCCGTTTAATAGATTGAATAAAGATGTTAAGGGCTGGTCTCTCCGATACGGTTGTTCCCCTTCTGGAGGTCGGTCTTTGGTTCGACGGTCAGCCGCAGAAGCAACATTATCAGCCAAGTACACAATATAAGCCGGTGAATCTTTACTCAATGTGGCTTGCCTGAGTTCGGATTTGTGATGATAACGAACGCAATCTAGGATGTTTTTGGTAGGATTGAAATCCTTAAGAAAATCATGACCCGATATGCTGTGACTTCTGCCATCGAAACTCCCTGCACGGTGAATGATTTTGCCCATGTCATGAAGAAGGGCACCATAGGTCGCTTCTAGGGTTTGTGTTCTCAAGCTTTTTCCTCCTTACTTTTAAATTCTATTTTTAGTTGGGCTTTTAGGCATTCGTTCATTCTTTCATAAGCTGCCCAATCTTGATTTCTTGCTAGTTCCAAATCTTCCAAAGTCGTTTTGAGTAATTTCAAGATTTCTGCTGAGGATAAATTGCAATTTTCTTTGATCCATTCATCGGTAATTTTTGTGATTTGGTGCGCAGCAATGTTGCGAACAGTTTCTTCAATTCCTCGCAAGCGAAGTAAAGTTGTATACAAGTCTCGCATTGAATCGGAAGATGAGTCAGAGCGTTTGCTAATCAGAAGGAGTAGTTGATCATTCGTTATGAACGAAAGAGTGCGATTACTGCTAGCAGCTTTAACAATTGCTAAAATATCTTTCCCTTGATCTGAAAAATTAAGTTTTTGCTCATCCCAACGGTAACTTTTTGGGGAATTAGATTGGTTCTTCGTCTTAGTAATATGACAATAATCTGTAATAGTTAGATTGCATTTTATTCGAAGCGTTTCTACCATCAGTTCACTTACTGCGGGGGATATCGCTCGCAACATACCATCGTAATCATCGCGGCGTAGTTTCCCTTGTAAAGATAAAATATATTCAAAGAGCGGGGTAGAAAGCCGGTTGGTCCCAAACAGCAAATTGATTTCTTGGGAGGTTAGATTTCTTTTTATGTCGTCCGTAGCCAATTGAGTGCGCCAAACAGCTGCTTCTAAAAGAACGAAGGCACGAGGGGATAAGTGTTTACGTATTCCTCGGGCAATACGAACGGCTGCAGCATATTCATAATCATCGAGCAGGCCGTAGATCATGTCTAATTTAATCAAGGCGTATTGTAAGGTGGTATCGGATTCTTCTACTCGATTTATATTTTTGGTATTGTCTTCGTTATACTCCCACATAATTGCTGGGTCGTAATCGTTATAATCGGTTCTATTAGGGTTGCTTCTTCGGGCAGGTGTAGCTACCTGGTAAGCCGTTATGGCTCCTTCAGAGAGACCCGCTATGAGTTGAAGACTACTTTTCATGGCTGGAGTTCCGGAAGAAACATTTAGAATAATTTCATAATCAGGATACTTAAGTCTCACTTTCTGTATCTGATTGGTGAATTCTTTGATGAAAAAGTCAAAAAGATGAACATCATCAAGGGTGTTATTTGTTATAAACTCGACTTGCATTTCCGTGCCTAGAAAATCATTTAATCGTCTTATGGAATCGAGATAGCGATTGTCTTTTTTATGGTTTTCTAGCATTTCTGCCGATAAATAGAGAATGACAATATCGGGCTTATGATAGCGACAGATATGCAAATAAGACCCATCGTGCATGTTGCTAATTGGGTCTGTTGTACCAACGGCTGAGAAAAGGATTTTCTTCATGAAGTGTCTCCTTCCATTGATTATTTTGTTGTTTTGTGGGTTATATTCGTGATAAAAAGAGAGATTCCCTTCAGAAAAAAAGAGAAAAAGTAAAACGAATTAAATCTGAAGGGAATTGTGCTTTTGCAAAGAAATGAACAATAATTAATAATTTGTTGATGGGCAATTAGATCCAGAAAAGACTGTATTTAGCAACAAAGCACGTGCCGAAAATGGCGCGCTTTGTAGTTAAGGCGAGGTGGAAAATATTGAGTTTTCCCTTTCCAGAGCAAATTTTTTTAGTAAGCTGATATATTATTCACTTCAACCGATAACAAAAAGAACTTTATACGATAAATTCGATAAATATACGCACTTCCATAATATGTAATTTATTTCGAATTTTTACTATATTTACTTGTTTTATCTTGACTTAATCTAAGAAAATAAGTATAATTCTAGTGTGTACGGAAACATACGCATAACTAAATATTTAGTCATCCAATCCCTATAAAGGTTATAAGGAGGAAGGTTCATGAAAAGAATTATTCTGTCCAGCTTTTTTTGTGCGACACTATTAATGGTTCTCTGTTTAGGTGTTGTCAATGCAGAGGAGACAATTCTTGGCAGTGGAACATGTGGTGAAAATTTAACATGGACCTTGTCTTCAACAGGAGAGTTACGGATCTCAGGGACGGGAGAGATGTGGGATTATCCGTATTATAAAAATGAGAACGCCCTTGTCTCTTACTTGAGGCTTCAAGTAGGTTATATAGTCATAGAAGATGGTGTAACTTCTATAGGGGATAGTGCATTTTCCTTCTGTAGTAGATTTCAAAGTGTGACGATTCCTAGTAGCATAACTTCTATTGGGAGTCGTGCCTTTGCTTCTTGTGATACCTTACTAAGTATATCGATTCCCAACAGCGTAACTTATCTGGGGATAGATGTTTTTTCTAATTGTAACACTTTAAGAAGTGTAACCATTCCAAATAGCGTAGCCTCTATAGAGCGGGGGCTTTTCTATAGTTGCATATTTTTGGAAAGTGTGACGATTCCAGACAGTGTCATTTCTATTGGAGATTATGCTTTTTCCGGATGTGCTAGATTAACAAGTATATCGATTCCGAATAGTGTAAATTATCTAGGGAAAGATGTTTTTTCTGGATGTGTGAGCTTACCAAGTATGGTGATTCCTAATGGTGTAACTTCTATAGGCCAGGGTAGTTTCTACAATTGTCACAGCTTATTTAGCGTAACAATTCCGAATAGCATAACTTCGGTAGGCGCACTGGCTTTTTACGAGTGTGTTAGTTTAAATAAAGTATACTACATTGGAACCGAGGAGGATTGGGGAAAATTATATATTGAGCCGTTTGGCAATGAGCGCTTATTAGGCGCAAATAGATACTATAGTTATCGGACCTTAACAACAGGTTTTGTTCAGAACGGAACAGTCGTTTTAAGTAACACTCTTGCATTATTAGATTCAACAGTTACCGTTACAGCCACTCCGGCTATCGGTTATAAGTTGGTAAGCATTCAAGTTGACGGGTTAGATATTGGCGGAAACACTTTTGTGGTTTCCGGCAATCATGTAGTGACTGCTTTATTTGAGTTGAAGTCTTTAACATTATCTGTGGAGACTATTGAAAACGGTGGAGTAACTTTGAGTAGCTATCAGCCTCTATGGGGTTCCACTATTACAGTAGCTGCCATACCAAATACGGGTTATGAATTGGTCAGTATCCTAGTTGACGGTGTCGGCATTGAGGGAAACACTTTTGTGGTTACCGATAATCATCAAATTACTGCAACGTTTAAACCTAAAACTATGACGCTATCTGTTGGCACCACCTTGAATGGAGAGATTTTATTAAGCAATCAATTACCGGCTTGGGGTTCTACTGTTACTGTTACGACCATACCGAATACAGGATATCAATTAGTCAATATTCAAGTTGATGGTGTCGATATTGCTGGTAACACTTTTGTGGTTACCGACCATCATCAAATTACTGCAACATTCGAGCTGAGAACGATGACATTGTCAGTGGGGCTTGTAAATAATGGTATTGTTTCTCTAAATAATTCAACACCTTTGTGGGGTTCCACCGTAACTGTCACAACCCTTCCAGATCCGGGGTATGAGTTGGTTAGTATTCAAGTAGATGGAGTTGATATCGAGGGTGACACCTTTGTTGCTTCAGATAATCACATTGTCACAGCAACGTTTGAACAATATGGGGTTTTATTAGCTTCCGGAAGTTGTGGAACTGCAATTAAGTGGGGGTTACTCGCCTCAGGTCAGTTGATTATTCAAGGCAATGGCCCAATGGCTGATTACTCCGTCACTAATACTGCTCCTTGGCAACCTTTTTGGACTGAGATTAAATCTGTAGATATTGTTAGTGGTGTAACCTCAATCGGGAATTTCGCCTTCGATAGCTGCAGAAATCTAACGAGCATTACGATTCCAAATAGTGTTACCTCAATCGGATCCTTTGCTTTTATTTATTGTAGCAACCTCACGGGTGTTGCCATTCCAGAGAGTGTTACCTCGATCCAAGAAAATACTTTCTATGGCTGTAGCAACTTAACAAGTGTTACAATACCGAACAGTATCACCTCAATTGGCGATTTCGCCTTTTATAGTTGTAGCCGATTAACCAATATTGTGATTCCGGAAAGTGTTACAACAATTGGAAGAGATGCATTTGCCTTTTGTAGTAGGCTTATTAGTGTTCTGATTCCAGAAGGCATCTCCGCTATACGTGAAAACACCTTTTATAATTGCACTAATTTAGTAAGTGTGACTCTACCGAGTAGTATCACTTCCATAGGGGACTATGCTTTTCATGATTGCTCTAGCTTAACGAACATCAAGATTCCTAGTAGGGTTGCTTACATCGGGAATTATGCCTTCAAAGGGTGCATTAACTTAACGAATGTAACGATTCCTGAAGGCATAATTTCAATAAAAGATTATACGTTTGCTTATTGTACTAACCTCTTGAGCATAACAATTCCCAATAGTGTTACAACAATCGGCGATTATGCTTTTTCCGATTGCAGTAGCCTATTGAGTATGACAATTCCTAATAATGTCGCATCCATATGGGAAGGTGCATTTTCTAATTGTACTGGTTTGGAAACTATTAGTTTACCTGTAAGCTTGACTTCCGTTGACAACAAAGTGTTCTATAACTGTAATCACTTAAGTGACATATTCTATAGCGGAACGGCGACACAATGGGAAGGTATTGTCATAGGAATCGATAACGAATCTCTTTTGACAGCTACTAAATATTATGGAGCACCTCGTGAAGAATATAGGATTTTGAGTATTGGTCTAGTTCAAAACGGAGAGCTCTTTCTCACTAATCAATACTATCTTTTGAATTCTATGGTTACAGTTATAGCCACTCCGAATACTGGATACAATTTAGTCAGCGTCCAGGTTGACGGTGTGGACATTGTTGGAAACACTTTTGTGGTATCCGATAATCATGTTGTAACTGCAACATTTGAGTTAAAGAAATTCACTGCGTCAGTTGGTACTGTAGAGAATGGGAAAGTTTCATTGAGTGATGTAGCGCCTACCTGGGGTTCCACAGTTACCGTCACAGCCACTCCGAATACTGGATACAATTTAGTCAGCATCCAAGTTGACGGAGTGGACATTGTTGGAAACACTTTTGTGGTATCCGATAATCATGTTGTAACTGCAACATTTGAGTTAAAGAAATTCACTGCGTCTGTTGGTACTGTAGAGAATGGGAAAGTTTCATTGAGTGATGTAGCGCCTTCATGGGGTTCCACAGTTACAGTTACAGCTACTCCGAACATTGGATACGAGTTACTGGTTATCCAAGTTGACGGAGTGGACGTTGTTGGAAACACTTTTGTGGTCTCCAATAATCATACCGTGACAGCGTTATTTAGATTGAGAACTTTAACCTTATCAGTGCCTCCCATAGCGAATGGGAAGGTTTCTTTGAGCAGTCAGCAATGTCTCTATGGATCTGCTGTTACAGTTACCGTAACTCCAGATATAGGCTACGAATTGTTAAGTATTCTTGTGGACGGAGTAGAGATTGAAGGAAACATCTTTACTGCTTCCGAGCATCATGTTGTTACAGCTACATTTACACAATTTGGAGTTTTGCTAGCTTCAGGTGTTTGTGGAACTGATGTTGAATGGGGATTACTTGAAGCAGGTCAATTGATTATTCGAGGTACTGGTCCAATGTATGACCATTTTGTCTCAAGTACTGCTCCATGGTATTCTTTTTGGACAGAGATAAAATCAGTAGAAATATGGAATGGTGTTAGTTCAATCGGGAATTATGCTTTTGATAATTGTAGAAACCTTACAAGTATTACAATCCCCACAAGCGTCAAATCGATTGGCTCTTATGCCTTTGTTGGGTGTATCAGCTTGAAAAGTGTTGAGATTCCAGAAGGAATTACTGCAATAAAGGAGCGAGCTTTTTATGCTTGTAGTAGCTTAATGAGTGTTGTAATTCCCCAAAGTGTCTTTACAATTGAGGACTTTGCCTTTTACGGATGCAGTAAATTACCAAGTATTATCATCCCCGAAGATGTTACTTCAATAGGAACGGATGCTTTTGCTTTCTGTAGTAGTTTAACGAGTATTGCGATACCAGAAGGTGTTACTTGGATCATGGATAATACCTTTTACGGTTGTAGCAACCTAACAAGCATTACGATATCGAGTAGTGTTGCCTCCATTGGAGATTATGCTTTCAATAATTGTAGTAGCTTAACAAATGTTTTGATTCCAAGCAAAGTTTCCTATTTGGGGAGATTTGCCTTTAACGGTTGCAGTAGCTTAAAAAGCGTAACGATTCCTAATAGAGTTGTAACAATACGAGAATCGGCTTTTAACGGTTGTGGAAGCTTAACGAGCATGGTGATTCCAGATAGTGTTTCAGCAATAGGGAACAATGCATTTTTGAATTGTGATAATTTAACCACAGTGTCCTTTCTTGGAAATGCACCTTCACTGGGGACTCAGGTTTTTTCGATTAAACCTGCGGGAGGATTCCTAATTTATTATTCTAACGACAAAACAGGGTGGACTTCACCTTTGTGGAATGGTTACTTTTCCGCAGCAATTGGTAGCGTTCTCAACGATTATTCGTCACTTGACGATAACTCGACAAATTCACAAAATATAAAGTTCACATTGAACGATCAATCGAACACAGCATTTGTTGGTGATAATTCAACAAACAGCAATAATAGTGGGTTCCACGGATCACAATTAGGAAAGGTTATTATACCCGAAACCGTAACTAAATCCGGTAAAACTTATAAAGTAATCGGTATCGGTCAGTATGCTTTTGCAAACAATGATTTCCTAACAAGTATTGAATTAGGGTTGAATGTTAAATCAGTTGATACTACCGCTTTTTTGAACTGCAACTCTTTTGATTCCGTTTTGGTTTTACCCGGCAACACGCAATATAAATCAATCGATGGGATACTTTTTGATGCGGTTGGGTATTATCTATACATTTACCCGAATGCCAAGTCTGATTCTACATATACGGTTCCTGAAACCGTTAAAACGATCGGTACAAGAGCTTTTTATGGGAACAGAAATCTCACTAAAATAGTTGTTCCGAACAGCATAACAAGTATAGGTTTTAGTGCCTTTGAAGATTGCATGAATTTAAAGGAGCTTACATTACCATTTATCGGTCGAAGCAATGCTTCGTCAGATTCCTTTGCCTATGTTTTTGGCAGTAATAGCTCATATCTAAACTATAGTAAGGTTCCAGCAAGTCTTGAGACGGTGACTATAATGGGGGGCACTTTGAGAGCGGGAGCTTTTGAGAACATGCCACTTATAAAAAGCATATCCCTTCCTGCACTCGCTACATCCATACCAGCATCCAGTTTTAACGGTTGTAGCGGTCTGAAATCGATTATCTTTGCTGAGACCAGAGCAATATCCGAAATTGGCCAAGTGGTGCTTCCAGAACAAATTACCTCAATCGGAGATTACGCGTTTAACGGATGCTCCAGTTTAGAATCTGTAGTCATTCCGGAAGGAGTTACTACGATTGGATACCAAGCATTCTCAGGCTGCACAAATCTTAAAGGCTTTAATGTTCATGAGAATAATCCAAATTATCATTCGGACATGTGGGGAACTCTATTTACCAAAGACTTATCAAGCTTAATTACCTATCCCTCAAACCGCATCTGGCCGTATTACAATGTTCCAAATGAAACAACTACCCTACTAACAGGAGCTTTCAATGCCTGTTCGAATCTGGTCAACCTTTACATACCTGCCACTGTAACTAATCTGCAAAGCAGTAGTATTGCCAACTGCCCCGGTGTTACCATCTGTGTATATTTGAACTCCCCAGCTGACACTTACACAGGGAACAATAATCTCACAGCCTGGTATATGGACAATTACACCCTTCAAGGAATTGAAATCTATAGTTTACCGGAACAGAACGTTTATCCACTTGGGCAAGAAGACTTCAGTGGCTTATATTTAGTAGCGGATTATGGTGGCAAGCAGCTCCAGTTGGATGACTATGAACTCAACTACGATGTGAACCTTTTAGGGACTCAAACCGTCACAGTTGAACATTCGGCAGGAACGGCATCTTTTGAGATCGTGCTCTTTGATGCTGCATCCGAACAGGTTCTCGATTTCGGAGCGGTAGTTGCTCCAGAGGGAACAATAGCTTTAGTAGCCGTTTACGACACGTTTGGAAAAATGATTTGTATTGAATCTGCGATTATTAGCAATAGCCAGGGGAAAGCCGTAATCAGTAATAACGATTACAACAAGATGTCAAAAGCCAAACTGTTCGTTCTCGATGGCTTAAATCTAGCTCCTCAGCGAGAGGAATACAGAATTCAGAAGTAACAAGAAATAAAAACAAATACCCCCTATTGATAAAATAACTCATCAATAGGGGGTATTTAATTGCTTAAAAATCACTATGGTGTTCACTCCACCTCTTTAAACTCCCACTTACATGCCCCGGACTTCTTTATTTTCAATATCGCATAAATCGGTTTGGCAATCACGTTTTTCTCGCGGCTAATGCTGCCCGGGTTCATTATCCAACAAGTCTTGCCAGATAAGGCTTTGGTGCGGTGCATAAAGGCCTCGTGAGAGTGCCCGTGCATAAGAATATCGGCATCGTGTTCATCAATGAGTTTCAGCATTTTGTTGCGGCTGGAGATGCGGTTTTCATCGGTTTGTTTGGGGGCTTTGGTTTCGTTGATCATCAAATGACCGTGAACTAAAACAATACGCTTGCCGGCGATTTCGGTAAACTTAATCCATTCTTCGTTGACTTGATCGGAATCAATATTCCCTAAAACATTGATGAGAGGGAGACTGGGGTATTGAACTTTGAGTTGTTCCACATCGGCCTTGCCATCGCCCAAGTGGATGATCATTTCGGGCTTTTCTTTTTCAATCACCTGAACCATGATTTCAACATCGCCATGGGAGTCTGAGAAGATTACGACTTTCATTGGGGGTCCTCCTTATTGTTTTAAAAATTAATCGTGGGTAAGTGTCCGGGCAGGGAGCCGACGACGATTAAGTTTTCTTCGGCATCCCACAAAAAGTAGATGCGAATCAACCGCTCGGCATCGGTGCCAATTTTCAAATGCAGGTTCAATACGCTCTCTTGGGATTTTCCTTTTACAGATTTCCCGTATTTTATCTTATACTCCACTGGAAATTTGCTGGTGGTGGCTTCTGCAATACGCGTAATTTCAAAGGGCCGGGCATATTTTCGTTCACATCGGCGAGTGAGTTCGAAGGAGTCGTAGAGGTTCATCTTAAAGTCTCGGTATTCATTCGCCAAATATTCCAAGGCACAGCATAAGGTGTAGAGGTCTACATCGCTGTTGCTTTCGGCTTTGAGCAGACGTTGAGCTTTGCTGTGCAGCATCAGGCGGCCTTCCATCTGTTTTTCCACCCAGGGGGCTACTTCGTCTATGGCTTTGGGCCAATTGCGTTGCGACAGATACCACTCTACAATCTGTTTGTTTTCCTCATCTCGTTGCTGGAGGGCTTGCAGCGAGTACTTGTATTCCTCTTGCAGGCTCTGAATCGTACGTTCCGCTTGCGAGAGCTCCTCTTTGAGCCGATTCTTTTTTTCCTCTGTTTGGGTCAAGGCATAGTGTAGCTCTTGCCGTTGCTTGTCATAGTTTTCTTGCGCGGCTTGCATCTTTTCTGCCCAAATCCGTTGCACATCTTCTTTGGATTTTGCCAGGTGGAAGAGGGCCTCGCGTTCCAGGGTTTTGGCTTCTTCTAAAAAGACCACTCCGCCAAACTGATTGGGATGATGCATTGGGCTTTCTTGCAAATAGGCCAACAATTCTTCCCGCACGTTCTTCTTGTTGCTTGCAGTCAAGTGGAACGATTTCGCCGGCGCAAGCATATCGTTTTTGATCACCGGATAGACTTTGATCTCGTTTTCTGCCAGGTCGTCTTTGAACACGCGCTTGAACTCCGCAATGCAGGCAGCCGGGAGTACGAAAAACTGGGCATAACCCATGCGCAAGCGGGGGAGATCTTGCAATTCACCGCAAAAAGCATGTTCTTCAACGGTCGGGAGCGGAATTTGGAGGGAGCTGCCGGAACGTTGTAAGGGAGAGAATTCGGGTAGAGTGTGCAATACAGATGCGGGGTCGGGCCGGATGGCAGGGGGTTGAGCTTCGTTGGTGCGGGCAACCACCACCGGCAGGGTTCGCTCGTTGCTTTTTAGCCAGCCCATGAATTTGCCAAGCTCCGTTTTCTTTAAGAGGGTACAGTTTTCTGTAATGGGGTATTGCTGAAAGAGTTTTAAGCCGGAGCTACGCACCAATTCTTTGATCACCGCCGGGCGGTAGACTTCGCAAGGGGCGGTGGTGTTTAGGGGTTGGCTAACCAGGGTGCGAAAGCCGAGTTCCACATCGTTTTGGCGCAGGTGAAAGGCAATGTTGGTCTCAAAAATTCTGCCCGGAACGGCCGGTCTGCCGCCGGGGTGACCATCGCCTAGGTCGGGTTCGGTGAGCTGCAAGGCCCAAATGCCTTCTTGGGAAAGCCAAACCACTTCTACCGTGTAACCGACCGAGATTCGGAAGGAACGCAGTTGGTTTCGTGAGAAGGAGTCGGCTTCAGCCGGGGGCGGGGTGTTTAATTCAGGTGGGACTTCGATTTCCTGAAAGCGCTCGCGTAGCCAGGCCAAGGTGTATAAAACCGCAACGACCAGGGCTTTTTCAGGCGATTGTTTCCCGGAAAGGGTGGCGTAGAACTGATACGTGGCAAAGCGTTCGTTGGCTTTTAAGGGCAGAGGTTTTCTGTTCATTGCAGAAGGGTCTGTTGGCATGAGCATGGCCTCCTTAAGAGCATCGTTGTCTTTTATATTCCTTTAACAATTGTTGGAATCCTTTTCTAAGTTAAGAGAGTATATAAATATTGAGAGACCATTCAGCAATCCCACGCTTGCTTGTGGCAATAATGGATATTTCGGTACCGAAGGATTTTTGCCAATCATGTGGAATTATTGATTGTGATAAAATAGACAAAGTGAAAAGGGGAGAACGATATGAAGAAAAGACTCATTCCACTGCTACTGCTATTTGGGTTATTGGCCACATTGCTGACTGGGCATGTTTTAGCAGCCAGTCAAAAACCCGGGGATTTAAAGGAGCTATATTCGCAAGAATGGGAAATCCTACGGCTTACCAACATAGAGCGCTACAAAGAGGGTAAGCATTCCCTGGTGACCTTCGAGACCTTTGGGGCAGCAGCAAGAACACGAGCCTTTGAGAATTCCATTTACTTTGAGGCATCGCACTACCGCCCCGACGGCAGAGATGCGATATCGGTCTTAGATGATCTAGGCTATAACTACACTTTTGCAGGTGAAAACACGGCTTATGCAGATGATGTTACCGGAAGCAATGAAAGAGCCGTAGAAATGTGGATGAATTCTCCCGGTCACCGAGCAGCCCTTCTTAACTCGAATTTTCGGTATATAGGTATTGGCTATGCCACCGATCGTCTGGAGTATCATTTCTATGTACAGTTGTTTGGTAACAGCAGTAACAGCGACTGCGCAGAGATTTCTTTTAACGCCAATGAGCGCTACTTTACCTTGAAACTAAAAAATGGCACGATTGCCTATGCTCCTTACGACGAAAAATCGGTGAACATACAAGGCAACCAAATGCAGTTCCATTACCCGGGAGCCACCACCTGGTTTGACCTTCCTGCCACCGATACCACTACCTTAGTTGGAGATGCTCCCCAAACTACCTATGACCAATACGAGCAGTTTGGCATCACTCCTATTTATTACAATGACTTAAGAAAAATGATGTATTATGCCAATCATGATGTGGGTAACCCCTTCTTGGCATTGGTTTTTGACCTGGAGAACTGCGAGACTTCGGTTTTCATTACTAATCGAATCATGAGATATGCCATGAATAACGATTTGCACCTGTACTCCTTCGATATGACCCGATCTGGCCATTATGGCAAAAACGCCCTAGACTCCTTGAAACTGAGTAACGACCTGGGCAATCCCACTAACGCCAGCATCCCAGCTTTGGTCTATTTTGACGGCCAACAAGTGCGTTACCAAGTACTGGACGACGCATTTAAACAAGATAACCTCGCAGCACTGCTCACCAGCTGGGGACTGCAAGAATACAGCAGTGTCGCTCCCCTGAAAAGTGACTACCCTGAATACGACTTCACCGTAAATTTCCTCAGCGGTTTGCCAACAACCGGTTGGGAAGTGGGCAAACAGCTTCCCGATGTGAAACCTGTTTTTACCGATGGACTCTCTCACCCGTATACACTCACTTCCTCGAACCCGAGCGTGATAAAAATAAACAGCACCGGCAAAGGTTTTGAAGTGCTTACCATTGGCAAAGCCAACCTCATTGTAACCGTGCAAAACGGCAACTGGTATACCAAAACCTATATCAAAGAAATACAAGCCTACGATTCGAGCAAAACCGGGCTCTATATTGATA
>Ga0334884_1003139_pt1 | contig 19349 bp, 11 predicted proteins | sample GraSluR1_MG_7_FD_207215 | JGI IMG/M metagenome (GOLD analysis project Ga0334884, IMG submission 207215) | Sludge microbial communities from methane-producing bioreactor in Wageningen University, Netherlands - Granular Sludge_12_05 R1 | ecosystem: Engineered > Bioreactor > Anaerobic >...
CTCGAACGAGGCCGCCGCGACGGCTTCACGCTCGTGGAGTTGCTTGTCGTCATCGCGATCATCGGTATCTTGATCGCTTTGCTGCTGCCGGCCGTCCAGGCGGCCCGCGAAGCCGCGCGCCGTTCGCAGTGCACGAACAACCTGAAGCAAATCGGCCTGGCACTGCACAACTATCACGACGCCACCAAGGCCCTGCCCACGGGCGGGTTGAGCAAGTACGTCAACGGCAGTCTGAGCAGCACGTACTGGGGCTGGAACACGCTGATCTTCCCCCAGATGGAGCAGCAATCACTGCACGACGCCCTCCAGGTCGGGCAGAACAGTCTCTGGGGCACCGTCAGCGATGCGACCATCCGGCCGCACATGCAGAAGCCGATCACCGTGCTGCAGTGCCCTTCGGACAATCCAACCGAGTTGGGCGAGTTTCGTAATATCAACGGTCATGCACTCGCGGTGTCGAACTATGCTGTGCCTGCTGGGGTGCAGCCGAACGTTGGAAGAGCAACCCGAAGACATTCCTCCGCCTCCGGCGTCGGAGTTCGAGCAGCCCGCCGACACGGGGATGGTGTCCGACGATCCGGAGCTTCCACCGGTGCAGCGGTCACGCAGCGGTTTGCGCGAATAAACCCAGCGGGTCGTGCAAACGGCGGTTCGCGCCCCGAGTCCTAGCGCCGACGCCGATCGCTTTGCGCGTTTTTGGCATGGCTGCAAGACTTCCTTTGGTGGGGGCCGACCAGCACAAGCAGTCGCGGACGGGTTGGCTGGGCCGCCGGCGGACGGCTGCGCGGTTGTTTCTTGGAACGACCCGTTCGAATGAAGTCCCATGATGCCCATCGTCTTGCCGTGCAAGGTCGCGAGGGCGGGGCCATACTCTTCTCTGCGGGAGGGTCCCGGGGTTGTTCAGAACGCGCGAGATGTCGCCCTCTGGGTGCGAGTTGTCGCATTCTGTGCTGCCCTTGCTGTATTCCGGCGTATTGGTTTGGTCTGCTGTTTTTCCTTATCTTCTCCCATAAGCGCGCCCGGCTCCCTTTCGTTCGAGCGTCAGCCACACGTCGTGGGGCGTCATGGTCGCGGTGACGTCGACGGTCGCGATCGCGGCCCCGCGGTCGCGATAGTGCGCGGCGAGGGGTTCGGTTCGTTCGGCAAACAGATCGAGCTTGCGCCGGATCGATTCGAGGTCGTCGTCGTGACGGCCGCCTCGGTCGCCGCCCACGTTCGAGCGAATCCGCCGGCGCACGGTCTCGGCCGAACACCGCAGTTGCACGAGCGTGCGGACGTCGACGATCGACGCGACCGCCTCGGCTTGTCCGACGTGTCGGGGCAAACCGTTCAGAACGACCGTCGTCGCCGCGTCGGCGCCGCAACGTGCCAGGAACGACCGCAAGATCCTCTCCGCCAGCGGAAAATGCTCGTCTTCGAGAAGAGCCCCCGAATGTAGCACCCGGCGCAGGAAGGCGATGTCTTCCCGATTCACGTCACGATTGGGCTCGTTCCGCGCGACGATCGATCGCAGTTGGGCCCCGAAATCGAAGTGCATGCATCGGGCGTGCCAAAGTCCCCGCCGGGCGATCAACTCGCCCAGAGGCGTCTTGCCCGAGCCGGTCGGGCCGAGCAGGAGGATCGCCGGGTTTCGCGAATCGTTGGGGTTCATGACGTTTCGGATCGGTGGGCGGTCGTCGCCGGTGCGCGGAGTTGGGGGCCTGCTTCGACTCCGTTTTCGCGTGGAGATCAAACGTTTCCGTCGGCGTTATCCCAGGATTTCGTCCAGGCGCTCGGGCCGGCGGCCGAAACGGGCGACGAACTCGTCGCGCGTCGGCGCCAGCCGGGTTTGCAGCTTGACCTCGTGATGCAAGGCAATATCGGCCAAGCGATGCTCGAGGAACGGATTGGCGAACCGTTCGAGCACGTCGCGGGCGAACTGCTCGGGAGCGTCGGTGCGCCCCTCGAGCACGGGCACGATCTCGTCGAACAAGAGCGAGCGCAGCCAGGGGCCGATCCGCGCGTCGAGCGTTGCCTGGCGCACGGTCTCGAAACCCAGCGGCCGCGCCTTGGCCACCAGGGCCGTGTGGGCCCCGTTGAGAATCCGCACCTTGCGCCGATAGTAGGGATCGAGGTCGTCGACCGCGCGCACGGCCCGATGCCGCGCCAGCCCGTGGTCGGAAAACGATCCCTCGATGAGCCAGAGGGCAAAGGGCTCGGCCACGGCGAAGAGCGGATCGCTCGCGCCGAGCGGATCGCCCGGCGGCGGGGCCGACACGATCCGGTCGACCAGGGTGTTGCGCCACGCGCACTCGTACCGAAGCCAGTCGCCGAGGGCCTCGGGCAGACGCCAGGCCCGCGCCTGCTCGACGAGCAGGGCGAGCAGCCGGTCGGCGTTCTTCTCGAGCAGCTCGCAGGGCAGGATCGTCACGCCCGAACGCCCCGCCTCGAACCGCGCCCGAAGCAGCCCGAGCAGCTTGGCGGGAAACGATCGCGGCGGCGCGTCGTCTGGCGCGTCGGCCGGGTCGAGGGCGTATCCGGCCTCGGTCACGTTCGAGATCACGGTCGTCAGATCATCAGATCGCCCCATGTCGAGCACTTGGGGCCAATCGGCTGGCGCGGCCAGCGCCCGGCTGACGCCGCCGGCCACCAGGGTTCGATCGACGGGCTGGCCATGTTCGAGTCCGCGGATCGCCACGTGGTAGCGGCCTTGCTGCCGGTTGAAAACGCCCGCCCGCTCGGCCCCGGTCGATTGGACGACCACGATCCGGCCGACTCCGTGAGCCGTCTCGTTCAGCTCGTGCACGAACAGGTCGGCAAACGCTCGCAGAAACTTGCCCGTGCCGAACTGGACGATCGTCTCGGGAAGGGATGGGGGCATGGTTCACTCGAGTCCGTCGAGAAAGGCGATCAGCTCGTCGTAGTAGGAGCGGGGCTGCGGGTCGTTGTGGTCGCGGCCCGGGATGGTGACGAAGTGCTTGGGCTCGTTGGCCGCCTCGAACAGGCGCCAGCCGAAGTGGAACGGGACGATCGTATCGGCGTCGCCGTGGCTCTGGAGCAGGGGGCCTCGGTACCGGCCGATCTTCGCCGCCGAGTCGAGCCGGGTGCGCACGAGCCAACGCACGGGGAACAGGGGATAATGGTAGGCGGCCAGGTCGGGCAGCGACGAGAAGGTGCTTTCGAGCACCAGGGCGCGGGCGCCGTCTTCGGCCGCCAGGTCGACGGCCACGGCGCCGCCCAGCGATCGTCCCATGAGCACGACGTCGCCCGGGTCGATGTTCGCGCGCTGGGCGAGCCAGTCGCGCGCCGCCCGGGCGTCGGCCAGAATGCCCGATTCGTTCGGCTTGCCCTCGCTGCGCCCGTATCCGCGATAGTCGAAGATCAGCACGGCAACGCCCACGTGCTCGTGAAGCACCTGGAGCATCCCGGCCCGATGCGAGAGATTGCCCGCGTTGCCGTGGCAGAAAAGCACGTAGGCCCGCGGTTCCTCGGCCGGCACGTACCAGCCGTGCAGCCTGGTTCCGTCGCCGGCTTGGAACCAGGCGTCTTCGGGCTCGATCGCGCGGGGCTCCCAGTCGCCGGCGGGATAGCGGCTGGGAAAGAAGATCAGCGACTCTTCGAAAATCATGAGGATCACCACCAACGAGAGATACGCGATCAGCCCCAGTGCGATCCAGCGGCGCACGGCGCGATCCCAGCGGTGCCGCGGCGGCGCACCGCCGTCACAAGGGGCGGCCGATCGGGAAACGGGCGATGGAGTCACGCGATTTCGACGGGCAAAGCGACGTGCGCGGGGCGGCCGAAACGCGAATCGCCGATCGTCGCCGCCGATCGGGAATTCGTCGCTCGGCCCAGCCCAAAAAAACGACCCCGGGCGGTCATTGTAAACCGCGCGGGGTCGACTGCTCAACGGGAGGTCGGGGGCCCCGGGGGCCCGCTCAGTCGGACGGAAATCCGTACTGCGGATTGCGGTAGTCGAAATCGGCGTCGGTGAATCCGTTGTTGAGCTTGATGTTCACGTACGTGTATTGCTCGATCAGCTCGGGCGGCCCACCCGGCTTCGTGGGCCAATCGTAGGCCTCGTAGCGGACGGGCACGCGCATCTCGTCGTCGACGAAGATGCGCGCCACGTGGAACAGGAAGTTCCGCCGAGGCACCGGGTGCATGACCTGGATGCAGGTGCACATGCGATCGTTGAGCCTGGCCCCGGGAATCACCTTGACCTCGCACTCGCCGTACTGCGAGTCCTGCTCGCCCACCTGGATGAGCCGATGCACCAGGTTGAGCACCCCGATCTCGGTAATGGGATAGCGATTGCCCTTCATGGCAAAGGGGTGGGTGGGGCTCAGGCTCACGGTGCCGAAAACACGCCGGAAGCCGGTGCCGTGGGCCCACATCTTCCCGTCGTTGGTCCCCTCGACCCAGATCACCTCCTGGCCCTGGACGGATTCGGGCTTGAGAAAGTGCATGTACACGCTCAGGGGCCGGTGACGAACCTTGACGAAGGCGTATTCCTCGTCCCGCACCTCGCCGTCGACCCGCTCCCGCTTGACCATGATGGCCGAGTAGTCTTGAATGTTGCGGATGTTCTCGAGCTCTTCCCGAGCCCACCGGATAGCCGGCATCAGGGGATGCTCATTAGGCCGCGGGGCGCCGAGTATCTCCTGGATGCTCGCCCGCTGCATCGAGCGGTCGGCCACGCGATAGGTCGGGCGCGACTCTACCGCCGACGATTGTTGCGCCTGGGCGACGGTGCCCAGCAGCCAAGCCGAGGCCAACAGGGCAGGCAGCCAACCTCGGTACGTCACGTTCCTCAACGTCATCGAATCCACTCCCTTTGTCGAGCAGTGCGAGATCGAAACCCGGGCACTCCGGCGCGCGGGACCCGGGGTCGACGTGGCTCCATCCTTCTGGGATAACGTAAGCAAGTTGCGTGCCGAAGGGCTCGCTGGTCGGGGCGACGACCGCGCGACGGGCCAAACCTCCTGCTCCGCAAGGCACTTCCGGAGCGATGCCCTTCGCCGGACGTAACCCACATCGTCGTTATCGCCGTTTCGGATTCACGGAATTACAATTGCGCGGGTCGCGTGACGCCCCTTTCCCAACCCGTTCGATCGGGGCTGACGGTCGTATCTGTGACGATTTCGTAGTTTACCCAGTTTTCGCAGTACTGTGGAGGGCGCCTCGTGAGACAAAACGACGGGCCGTTGCGAATCGAGACGATTGTGTCCTTTGAGTTTCAGCAGAATACCTATGTTGCCCACCTTCGAGGCAGAGACGATTGTCTCGTCGTCGACCCCGGCCTCGATCCCGAGAAGATCCTCGACTATCTGGACCGCGACGGCCTGATTCCGGGTGCGATCCTGAACACACATGGGCACGCCGACCACATCGGAGGCAACGCGGCCCTGAAGCAGCACTGGCCCGACTGCCCGCTGGTCATCGGCGTCGGCGACGCCCCCAAACTGACCGACGCGACGTTGAACCTGTCGGCGGCGTTCGGCATGGGAATCGTCAGCCCGCCCGCCGACGCGACCGTGGCCGACGGCGACGCGTACTCGGCGGCGGGCTTCGACCTCGAAGTGATCGAGATCCCCGGCCACTCGATCGGACACGTCGTCTATCTGTGGCGTGGACAAACCCCGGCAACGGCCTTCGTGGGCGACGTGATCTTCGCCGGAAGCATCGGGCGGACGGACTTTCCTGACGGCGACTTCGACCAACTCGAGTCGGGAATCCACCAGAAGCTGTTTCGCCTGCCCGACGACACGATCCTGCTCTCGGGCCACGGCCCACCCACCACGGTCGGCCAGGAGAAGCGGACCAATCCGTTCGTCGGTCTGCGATAGCACGGATCGAGCCGCCGATCGTCGCCGGTGGGAGCGAGCCACGGTCATCCGACCGTTTGCCAGCACCGGGCCTCCAGCGAGGCGAGGGCAGCCAGGCAGGCGCGAAGCGTCGCGAGGCCCTCGTCGACCGTGCACACGGGCGGGGCCTTGCCTTCGAGGGCGTCGAGAAAGGCGTCGGCCTGCGCGACGAACAGCGAGTCGCGCTCGAGGCTCCCGAAATCCTCCTGGTGCCAGGGGCCGTCGGGCTCGGTCATCCAACGCCATCGGTGCCGGTGCAACTCGATGCGCAGGGTGCCCCGCTCGCAGGCGACCGTGATCGTCCACTCATTGGGCGCCTGATGCTGGTTGAGGCTGTACGAGGCCAACACGCTCCCGTGCCGGGCGAGCAGCCCCACCGTGTCTTCGACCGCGACGCCTTCGAGCACCTGATGGGCGGCGTCGGCCACCAGGCCGTCGATCGGCCCGACGAGCCATTGGGCCGCATTGAGAACGTGCGTCAGGGCGTCTTGGATGGCCCCGCCTCCCGTGGCCCGGTCGGCGTAGTAGATCTCGCGGTAGGCGGGGCGATAGGTGGGAAAGTGCTGCCCCGACGTGGCCGTCAACTGCACGGGCCGGCCGAACCGGCCCGCGTCGAGTTCCCGCTTCGCCGCGGCCAGGGCCGGATGCCCGCGAAGCACGTACGCCACCGCGGCGACCAGCCCGTTGCGCCGAAGCGTCGCGCCCAATCGGTCGACCCCATCGAGGCGCGTACTGAGGGGCTTTTCGATCAACAGGTGCACGCCGGCCTCGGCCAGCCGAATCGCCATGGGAACGTGCAGGTGGGCCGGCGTGGCGATCACGGCGGCGTCGTGCGCGTGCGCGATCGCCTCGTCGAGATCGACATAAACGCGCTCGATCCCGTATCGCTCGGCCACGCGGCGGCGTAGCGCCGCGTCGGTTTCGCACAACGACAGTTCCACGCGCCGGGTCTCCTGAAAGCACCGCAGATGGCGCTCGCCGATCGAGCCCACCCCGATCATCAGCACCCGTTTCGATTCGCCCATCCGAAATTGCTCCTGGTCCGTCCATCGAGGCGGAAAAAAGGCTGGTTCGACGGAAACGCGCCGGACGCCCGGCATGCCGCGACCGAGGGGCGCCTTTTCACGACCGGGGAAAGAGAGGCAAAACCAAAAGGGCCGTGCGACTGTTCGTGGGAGACACGGCCCCGCGACTGGCTCGGTCGGGTTGCCCGCCGGCCGAGCCCGACCGTCCCGAAATCATGAACGTTTCGGGCGGTTTGTCAAGTGTCCCCGTGGCTCAGATGCCGCGTCGCGAGAGCCGGAGGGCATTCCCAAGCGAGGCCCTCTTCTGGGAAATCGGGAGCGAGAGAGGGGCCCCCAGATGGCGCTTCGCTGCTCGCCGACTACAATTCCCTTCCAGAGCCGCCCGGCGGAATGCGCCATCCCCGAACCCGAAGTTGCGTCGATGCCCCACGAAGATCGATTCTCGCCCATCGAACGGCCTCACGCTCGATCCGTCGACGACGTGCTCCAGGAGTTGAACGGCACGCCGGAAGGGCTTTCTTCGGAGGAGGCGGCCCGGCGGCTTGAAGCCGTCGGCCCGAACCGCCTGGCGACGGCGGCCAAGGAAGGGCTTCTGCGACGGTTCTTCAAGCATTTTCACGATCTTCTCATCTACATCCTCATCGCGGCGGCGGGAATCACGGCCGCGCTGGGCCACTGGGTCGACACGGGGGTCATTCTCGCCGTCGTGGTCGTCAACGCGATCATCGGTTTCATTCAGGAGGGCAAGGCCGAGCGCGCCCTGGAAGGCATCCGCAAGATGCTTTCGCTGCACGCGCATGCCCGCCGCGGCGGCCACTGGATCGAGATCGAGGCCGAAGACCTTGTGCCCGGCGACGTCGTGCGCCTGCGCTCCGGCGATCGCGTGCCGGCCGACCTGCGCCTCATCGAGGCCGTGAATCTCCGCGTCGAGGAGTCGGCGCTCACCGGCGAATCGGTGCCGGTGGACAAGAACACGGCGCCGGCCGACGCCGCCGCCGGCGTGGGCGACCGCCACGGCATGGCCTATTCGGGAACGATGGTCGCCGTCGGGCGCGGCGTCGGCGTGGTGGCCGCCACGGGCGCGGCCACCGAGCTGGGTCGCATCAATAAGCTCATCGCCGAGGTGGAACAACTGGCCACGCCGCTCACCCGGCAGATGAACCGATTCGGCAAGTTGCTGTCGGCGGCGATCGTCGGCATGGCCGCCTTGATGTGGGGCCTCGGTTGGCTTCTGCACGATTTCAGCGTTGCCGAGCTGTTCTTCGCGGCCATCGGCTTCGCCGTGGCGGCCATTCCCGAGGGCTTGCCGGCCATTCTCACGATTACGCTGGCCCTCGGCGTCGAGCGCATGGCCCGGCGCAACGCCGTCACGCGCAAGCTCAACGCGGTCGAGACGCTGGGATCGGTCACGGTCATCTGCTCCGACAAGACCGGCACCCTCACGCGCAACGAGATGACCGTGCGCCACGTGGTCACGCGCGCGGGCCAGTACGACGTCGAAGGCACGGGCTATGCCCCCGAAGGCCGAGTCACCCGCGACGACCGGGCGGCCTCCGCCGACGATCATGCCGACCTCAAGGCGCTCGTCGAGGTCATGGCGGTGTGCAACGATTCGGAGATCGCCGAGGACGACGGCCGATGGCTTCTCACGGGCGAACCGACCGAAGGCGCCCTGCACACCCTGGCTCGCAAGGCCCGATTCGACGGCGAGCACTACGAGCGGGTCGCCGTGATCCCCTTCGAATCGGAAAACAAGTTCATGGCCACCCTGAACCGCGCGCCGGACGGCGCAGCGCGCATCCTGGTCAAAGGCGCCCCCGACCGGCTGTTGGATCGCTGCCCAAGCCAGCGCGACGCCGAGGGCACGACCCGTACGCTCGACCGCGCGTTCTGGGACAGGCAAATCGAGGAACTCAGCGATCGGGGGCTTCGCGTTCTGGCCGCGGCCGCGCGCGACGTCGGGCAGGACAAGCGCGATCTGGCGATCGAGGACCTTGAAGACGACCTGGAGTTCCTCGGTCTGGTGGGCATCATCGACCCGCCCCGACCCGAAGCCATCGAGGCCGTCGAGATCTGCCATCGGGCCGGCATTCGGGTGAAGATGATCACCGGCGACCACGCGGGCACGGCGAAAGCGATCGGCCGGGAGATGGGCATCGGCGACGGCGAGCACGCCGTGACCGGCGCCGAGCTCGAGACGGCTTCGGAGGAAGACCTGCTTGGCATCGTCCGCGACCACGACGTCTTCGCCCGGACCAGCCCCGAGCACAAGTTGCGCCTGGTGCAGGCGTTGCAGGCCCAGGGTGAAGTGGTGGCCATGACCGGCGACGGCGTCAACGATGCTCCCGCGCTGAAGCGGGCCGACGTCGGCGTGGCCATGGGCATCAAGGGCACCGAGGCCACGAAGGAAGCCGCCGACGTCGTGCTGGCCGACGACAACTTCCGCTCCATCGAGCGCGCGGTCGAAGAGGGGCGCACGATCTACGACAACCTGCGCAAGGCGATCCTGTTCATTCTGCCCACCAACGGCGCCGAGGCGCTGGTCGTCCTGGCCGCCGTGGTCTTCGGCTTGGTCCTGCCGCTGACGCCGGTGCAGATCCTCTGGGTCAACATGGTCACCGCGGTCACGCTGGCGCTGGCGCTGGCCTTCGAGCCGGCCGAACCCGGCGTGATGAACCGCCCGCCGCGCAAGCCGGGCACGCCGATCCTCGACTCGACGTTGGTGTGGCGCATCGCCTTCGTGTCGGTGCTGATCGGCGGGGCAACGATCGCCGTCTTCCTGATCCACAAGCATCGCGGCCTGACGCTGGAGCTGGCGCGCACGCTGGCGGTGAACACCCTCGTGTGCGGCCAGGCGTTTTACCTGTTCAACAGCCGCTATCTGCACGAATCGAGCCTGTCGTTGGCGCGCCTCGCGGCCAACCGTGTCGCGTGGCTGGTTCTGGCCGTCTTGGCGGTCCTGCAACTGACATTCGTCTACGCCCCCTTCATGCACCGGTGGTTCGGGTCGGATTCCCTCGAGCTGCGCCAATGGCTGGCGCCGCTGGGAATCGGGTTGGCCGTCTTCCTGCTTGTCGAGGCCGAAAAGAGCCTCTTTCGCCGTTTCGGCAACCGGACCGGGTAGTCGTTGGCGCCGGCAGCCTCGTGCCGATCGGGGAGGCGAGCGAGGGAATGGCCGTGGACGATCGGGCGCGACGCGTGCTCTCGCGCCGGGTTTTGTTGACGCTCATCGCCCGGCGAAGTAGGCTGACATTTCGTGCAAGAAACCGCGAACACCTTCGCCCGAGCGACTGGTGGGAGAGCAACCCATGGTACGATTCACGCGCCGGGGATCGGCCCGCACCCCCCTGTCGGCCGTGTGCGTCTTGATGCTCGGTTCGGCCCTGGTGGCGGCGGAGAGCCGACCCCAAGCCCCCAAGCTGGTCGATGCCGTAAGCCGCGGGTGGATCCGCCCCCGACTCGTCTGGGGGCGTTTCGCCTTCAGCGGGATCCGGCCCGGGCTCACGACGCGGGTCGCCCAGGGCGACCAGAGCGGCGAAACCCTGGCCATCACGGCGTCGGGCCAGGACTTCACGGCCCTCTACCGCAGCGCCCCAAGCTCCCCCGAAGACCTCGTCGTCGAAATCACCGCGGGAAGCCAGCTCCGGATCCAGCGGAGACCCCGAGGCGAGGCCGACTTCGCTCCGGTCGAGTTCGAGCAGCCCGACGAAGGCCCCCTTCGGCTGGTGGTGGAACAGCCATGCCAGAAGCGGGTCGTCCGGGCCCCGAGCCTCTGGCACCTGCTGGTCAAGGAGCCCCAGGCTTGCCGAGAGCACCTGATCCCGCTGCTGACGCTGCTGGACGGTCATTCCAACCTCGAGGGAAAGGCCAACGAGCTGGAATCCCTGCTTCTGCGGGGGGCGGCCACCGGCGAACCGCCCGATCCGACCCGCTGGGCCACCCTGATCGAGCAGCTTGGCGACGATCGCTTCGCGCGCCGCGAGGCCGCCGATCGGGAGCTGCGCGCTTTGGGCCGCGTCGTGCTGACCTATCTGCGCCGTCTCGATCGGGGCCGGCTCGATGCCGAGCAGCAGTATCGGATCGAGCGGATCGTCGACCACCTGTCGCAAGACGTGACCAGCGACACGGTCGAGGACGTGGCCCCTTGGCTGGCCGGCGACGCGGTCGTGTGGCTTGACCTCTTGGCCCGCGACGACGAGTCGATCCGCCGGCTGGCCGTTCAACGTCTGAAGGCCCTGCTCGGCGAAGCGATTGCGGTGGATCCGGCGGCCGACGCCGCGACCCGGGCCGAGCAGATCGAGCGGCTTCGAGCGAGGATCCCCGGAGCGTGAGCCGCCGGATCGAGCGAGCCGCGCGTGGGAAACGTGTGGGGCGGCCGCGGCCACGCGACGATCGGCGCACCGATGTCCGTTACATCGGGCGGCGCAATCCGCCTCGGGTTGTGGCGCGTTCGGCTTGGCCCGCGATGCGCGCCAGCCTACAATCCTGGCGTACCCGTCGAAAAAGACCTGCGATTCCGTAGCGCATTTCCGGAAAAACATGACGTCGAGCCCCCACGACTCTGCGGAAAACCCGCCGATCCGAAACGTCCCGACCCACCCGGCGGAGCAGGGCCTCTGGTCGATGAGCTTCGTCGGGCTGGTGATCACCCAGTTCCTCGTCGCCCTGAACGACAACATGTTCCGCTGGCTGATCGTGCCGATCGGCAAGGAGTTGGTCGGGCAGGACTTCGCGTTGACGGCCGGGGCGTTGTGCTTCCTGCTGCCTTTCGTGGTGCTGGCCGCGCCGGCGGGCTATCTGGCCGACCGCTTCAGCAAGCGCGACGTGATGATCGGGTGCAAGCTGGCCGAGATCGCGATCATGATCCTGGGCATCCTGGTGATCCTCAGCGGCCAGATCTGGCTGATGTTCATCGTGCTGTTCCTGATGGGGGCCCAGAGCACGATGTTCAGCCCCTCGAAGTACGGCAGCATTCCCGAGATCGTGCCCGTCCATCGCATCGCCGCCGCCAACGGCGTGATCGCCATGACGACCATGGTGGCCTGCATCGTGGGCGTGGGCGCCGGCGGATACCTCTACTCGATGACCACCACGCCGAGCATCCTGGTGGTGGAAGACCAGGCCAACCAGCGAGAATTGGTGCTCAAGACGGTCGACGAGCTGGGGTTTCGGCACAAGCAGGCCGGCTCGCTCGACGAGGCGCTCGACGCGGTGCGCCGCGGTGCGCCGCGGCTGATTCTGCTCGACGAACATCTGCCGAACACACCCGTCGAAAAGGCGCTGGACGATTTGTACCTCACGGCCGGCGGCGTGCCCGTCCTCCTCATGACCGACCAGCCGGCGATCGACGCCCAAGCCTTGGTGTCGGACAAGTCGGGCCTGAAAGGCTACCTGCCCAAACCAATCGAGAAGGATGCGCTTCGCGCCCAACTCGAGAAGCTCGCCGGCCCGGGCTTGAGGATCGCCGCCCTTCAGAGCGTGCTGCCGGGACAGTACCGGTGGTGGATTTCGGCCGCGGCGCTGGTGGGCGTGGCCGTGGCCGGGTATCTGGCCAGCCTGTTGATCGGGCGGCTTGAACCGGCGAATCGCGGGGCACGGTTCCCGGTCAATCCGGCCGCGCAGACCGTTCGCGACCTGGGCGCGTTGATCTCCCATCGCCCGCTGCTTCTGGCCTCCTTGGGCAGCGCCTACTTCTGGTCGCTGGGCGTGCTGGCCCAGCTCAACGTCGACAAGTTCGCCCGCCCCGAACTGGTCACCGACCAGGAGTACGTCGGCTACCTGCTGGCCCTGCTGACCTTGGGCATCGGCCTGGGCGCCATCGTGGCGGGGGTTTGGGCGGCCGGCAAGATCGAATTGGGGCTGATTCCCATCGGGGCCGCGGGAATCGCCTTCGCGGCGATGATGCTCTACACGGTGCCCCAGGGCGTGGGCACGCCGGCCTCGTCGGCCTACTGGTGGGCCGGATTCTGGCTGTTCGCCTTGGGGTGCGCGGCCGGACTGTACGACATCCCCCTGCTGGCCTTCTTGCAGGACCGCAGCCCCGACGCGTCGCGAGGTCGAATCCTGGCGGCCAACAACCTTCTCGCCTATACGGGCATGCTGTCGATGTCGGGCCTTTTCTGGATCCTGGCGGGCTACGGGGGCCTTTCTGCCCGCGCAATCTGGCTGTTGGCCGGCATTGCCACCGTGCCGGTGTGCCTGTTCATCGCCTGGCTCGTGTTCGGGCGGTTCGCCTACGTCGTCGTGGGGCTTTTCGTAAAGATTCTTTATCGCGTGCGCGTGGAGGGCATCGAGAACGTTCCCGAGAACGGCGGCGCCCTGCTGGCCGCCAACCACGTCTCGTGGATCGACGGGGTGCTGCTGATCCTCTGCTGTCCGCGCCCGGTCCGCATGGTGGCCCACGCCGACTACATCAAAAACCCCCTGATCGCCCGCCTCGCCCGCGACTTCGACGTCATTCCGATCGTGCCGGGCGGCCGGTCGATCGTGCGTTCGATCCGGGCCGCCCGCGAGGCCTTGCGCCGAGGCGAACTGGTCTGCGTGTTCCCCGAGGGCATGCTGACCCGCACGGGACAGATCAGCGCATTCACGCCCGGCTTCCTGTCGATCCTCAAGGGAACCGGCGCCCCGGTGATCCCCGTTCATCTGGGCGGGTTGTGGGGAAGCATCTTCAGCTTCGAGCGGCAGAAGTGGTTCTGGAAGTGGCCTCGCCGGGTGCCCTATCCCGTGTCGTTGCGGTTCGGCGCGCCGATCGCCCAACCCCGCGATTCCCATGAGGTTCGCTTGGCCGTTCAGGACCTCGAAGCCGAGACCATGCGGGAAGACGCCCGCGGAAACACGATCCCCGCCCGGATGCTGCTCCGGCAGTGCCGCCGCAGCTTGTGGCGGGCCAAGGCGGCCGACTCGACGGGCGTCGAGCTCACCGGGGGGGGCATCCTCATGCGGAGCCTCATCCTCCGCCGCCTGCTGCGGCGCGAAGTGCTCGCCGACGACGAGACGCACGTCGGCCTGCTGCTGCCTCCCTCCGTCGGCGGCGTGCTGGCCAACGCCGCCTTGGCCCTGGACCGGCGCGTCGCGGTCAACCTGAACTACACCCTGTCGTCGTCCCTGATCAACGACTGCATCGCACAAGCCGGCGTCCGCCACGTGCTCACCACGCGCCCGCTGCTCGAAAAGCTCGACCTGCGCATCGACGCCGAACTGGTTTATCTCGAAGACTTCAAAGACCGCGTCCGGGCGGGCGACAAGCTGGCCGCGGCCGCGCAGACGTGGCTGGTGCCGGCCGCCGCAACCGAGCGATGGCTCGGCCTCACGCGCATCGAGCCCGACGATCTCTTGACCGTCGTTTTCACCTCGGGCTCGACGGGACGTCCCAAGGGCGTGATGCTCACCCACCGCAACATCGGGTCGAACGTCGTGGCCTTCAACCAGATCCTCCACCTGAACCGGCGCGACGTCCTGGTCGGGATCCTGCCCCTGTTCCACTCGTTCGGCTACACGGTGACCATGTGGTCGATCCTGATCCTGCCGCCCAAGGGCATCTATCACCCCAATCCGCTCGAAGCCCGGGCCATCGGCAAGCTGTGCCGCGAGCACGGGGCCACGATCCTGATCGCGACCCCGACGTTCCTGCGTTCGCTCATCCGGCGCTGCGAGCCCGGCGATTTCGCCGCGCTGGACGTCGTCATCACCGGCGCCGAGAAGCGGCCGCCCGACGTGGCCGACGCCTTCGAGAAGAAGTTCGGTGTGCGCCCCGTCGAGGGCTACGGCACCACGGAACTCTCGCCGGTCGTCTCGTGCAACATCCCCCCGAGCCGAATCGTCGCCAGCTTTCAGAAAGGGTACAAGGAGGGAACCGTCGGGGCCACGATTCCCGGCGTCTCGGCGAAGGTCGTCGATCTCGACACGGGCGAAGACCTGGGAATCGACAAGTCGGGGATGCTGATGATTCGGGGCCTCAACGTCATGAAAGGATATCTCCACCAGCCCGAGCTGACTGTCCGCGTCGTCCGCGACGGATGGTACGAGACGGGCGACGTGGCGACGATCGACTCGGACGGCTACATCCGCATCACCGGCCGCTTGAGCCGTTTCGCGAAGATCGGGGGCGAGATGGTGCCGCACCTCCGCATCGAGGAAGCCCTCAGCGAAGTCCTCTCGCTGGGCGACGACGATCTCCGGGTGGCCGTCACGTCGGTGCCCGACGCGCGCAAAGGCGAGCGGCTCATCGTGCTTTACACCGATCTGGAGCGCTCGCCCGAACAGATCTGCCGCCAACTCGGCGAGCTGGGGCTTCCTTCCCTGTGGATTCCTTCGCCCGACGCCTTCTACCAGGTCGACGAGATCCCGGTCACGGGCACCGGCAAGCTCTCCGTCAAAGTGGCCAGGGAGATGGCCCTCGATAAGACCTGCACCGAAGAATGAGGTCGCAACGACCGCTTGCGTTCGGCGACCTCGCGCGGCAAGGACGCTCCAACGAGGGGCAAGTCGCGACGCCTTGCCGAAATCCTCCGGCAACGGCTCGGGCGTTTCCGAATGCAGGAGCAAACACCGGGAGAATCGGGTAGACTGGCAGGGCGGGGCGGCAAGACAAGCCGATCCGCCCGGCCGGTTCTCGCCGCAAGGCAGCGGTCGGCACGGCATCCGATAAGCACGACGCACCACGACACCGAGTCGCTTCGGGGGAGGTGAGCATGATCGCGAGAGTGAGGTTCGGCGGGCGGCTTCTTTGGGTCGCTGCCATTGGGACGCTGTTGTCCGGCGCCGTCGGGCGGGATCGGCCAGGATCGTCGCTGCGCGCCGAGGAGGCTGCGGCCGCCGTCGAGACCGCGAAACGCCCGAACGTGCTGTTCCTTGCCGTCGATGACCTGCGTCCGCAACTCGGCTGCTATGGGCACGCGCACATGGTCACGCCGCACCTCGACGCGCTGGCCGCCGCCGGAACCCGGTTCGACCTGGCCAGTTGCATGGTTCCGGTCTGCGGCGCGTCGCGGTCGAGCCTGATGACGGGGCTCCGCCCGACGCGTTCCCGCTTCCGCACCTGGAATTGTTCCACGGAAAAGGACGCGCCGGGCATCGTGCCGCTGAACGCGCACTTTCTCAAGCACGGCTACCATACGGTGGCCAACGGCAAGATCTTCAATAACCCGGGCGACAGCGAGTACGGCTGGTCGGAGCCGGACTGGCGCCCCGGGCCGATGCGCTACCACGTGCCGGAGAACCAGCGCATTCACCTGGAGCGGAACGTCGACGGTCGCCGCCGCGGGCCGGCTACGGAAATCGGCGACGCGCCGGTCAAGGACTATCGCGACGGCGAGGTGCTCGAAAAATCGCTCGCGGACCTGCGCCGCCTCGCCCAAAACGAACAGCCGTTCTTCCTGGCGGTAGGCTTCTACAAGCCGCATTTGCCTTTCGTGGCGCCACGCAAGTGTTGGGAACTCTATGACCGCGGCCGGATCGAGCTGCCCACGACCTACCGCGCGGCCCCCAAGGACGCGCCTTCCATGGCCCTGCACACCTTCGGCGAGCTCCGCGCCTACTCCGACATCCCCCCGCGCGGCCCGGTGAGCGACGAGATGGCGATCACGCTGATCCACGGCTACTACGCCTGTGTCAGCTTCATCGACGACCTCGTGGGCACCCTGTTGGACGAGTTGGACCGCTTGGAACTGCGCGAGAATACGATCGTCGTCTTGTGGGGCGACCACGGCTGGAACCTGGGCGAGCACACGCTGTGGTGCAAGCACTGCTGCTTCGAGACCTCGATGCGGGCGCCGTTGATCGTCCGCGCGCCGGGGATGCCTCCCGGCGTGGCATGCGGGGCGCCGGTCGAGTTCATCGACATTTACCCCAGCCTGTGCGAGCTGGCCGGCTTGCCCCTGCCGGAGCATCTTCAAGGGACGAGCTTCGTGCCGTTGCTGCGGGGCGACGATCGGCTTGCCGCCCGGGAGGCTGCGATCGGCCGTTACGGTAGTGGCGAGACGATCCGCACCACACAATACCGCTATACCGAGTTTCTCGACAACCGCGACCGGCGGATGGCCCGCATGCTCTACGACCACCACGCCGACCCGGACGAGACCGTCAACGTGGCCGAGCATCCGGCGAACCGCGAGCTGGTCGACACGTTGAGTGCGCGTTTGCGGGCAACCCGCGCCGGCAAGCCGAAGGGCAAGTGAAACGCGCCCCCGATCGACCTTCAAACGGCGTGGCCTCGTGCCGAGAACCTCGAGGCACCGGTCGACGCTCAACCGTCCGTCCTTCGGTGCCAAGTGCATTGACCCGCGATTACATTCCATGGATACTGACGCCAGGATTCTGGCGGTGTCCGTCCTCCGGGAAAGCCAGCGTCTGGCGGAGGTGTTTTGATGCGACGTGCGTCCGGTAGCGGGGCGTGTGCCCCCTCGCTTTTGCTGCGTCGATTGCTCCGTAGAACAGCGACCCTCCCTCTTCTTGCCCTTGCCGCCGTGGCGTCGACCGACGCCGCAAGCTGCGAGGAAATGCCGGGCTCCGGCCGTGGACCCAACATCGTGCTGATCCTCGCCGACGATCTCGGTTACGGCGACCTGGGCTGCTACGGGCATCCGCGGATCAAAACGCCCCATCTCGACCGCCTGGCCGACGAGGGGCTCCGCCTGACCAACTGCTACGCCGCCGCGGCCAACTGCTCGCCCGCCCGCACCGGGCTGATGACCGGGCGCACGCCCTATCGGGTGGGAATCCACAACTGGATCCCCATGGAATCGCCCATGCACGTGCGCAGCCGGGAGATCACGATCGCCTCGCTGCTCAGGCAGCACGGGTACGCGACCTGCCACGTGGGCAAATGGCACATGAACGGGCGGTTCAACATGCCGGGACAACCCCAGCCCGGCGACCACGGATTCGACCACTGGTTCTCGACGCAGAACAACGCGCTGCCCTGCCACCACGACCCCGACAACTTCGTGCGCAACGGCCGGCCGGTGGGCAGGCTCGAGGGCTATTCGGCCGCGCTGGTGGTCGATGAGGCCATCGCCTGGCTCGAGAGGATTGGCGCCGGCGTCAAGCCGTTCTTCCTCTACGTCTGCTTTCACGAGCCCCACGAGCCGATCGCCACGGCGAAGCGTTTCGCCGACATGTACCCTTCCGACGATCCCAGCCTGTCGGCCCACCACGGCAACGTGACCCAGGCCGACGACGCCTTCGGCCGGTTGATGCGGGCGGTCGACAAGCTGGGGCTCCGCGACACGACGCTCGTGTTCTTCACGAGCGACAACGGCCCGGCGATCACGAACGTGCATCCGCACGGCTCGGCCGGTCCGCTTCGCGACAAGAAGGGCTCGATGTACGAGGGGGGCATTCGCGTGCCCGGCATCCTGCGCTGGCCCGGCCACATCACGCCCGGCACGGTTTGCGGCGAGCCCGTCTGCGGCGTCGACGTGCTGCCCACGTTCTGTGAGATCGCGGGCATTCCGATCCCCGCCGACCGCGCGATCGACGGAACGAGCTTCCTGCCGATCTTCGAGGGCAAGCCGATCGTGCGCAAGACGCCGCTCTATTGGCAGTTCCACGATGCTTCGAGCAAGGCGAAGGTGGCGATGCGCGTGGGCGATTGGAAGATCCTGGGCCATCTCTCGACCCCGGAGAGCAAGCCGACGGTCGACATCACGCCCGAGTCGCAGCAGGCGATCAAAGAGGCCGAACTGGTGGCCTTCGAACTGTACAACCTGCGCGACGATCTGGGCGAGACGACCGATCTGGCCGCGACGCAGCCCGAGCGGCTCGCGCCACTGGCGAGCCGGCTTCGCCAGATGCACCGCGAGGTTCGCGACGAGAGTCCGGTCTGGCCGGCCTGGGAGTGGGTGCGGTTCGAGGCCGGACGGATCCGCGAAGCCCGCGAGGCGGGCATCTGGCCCGAGTGGAAAAAGCCGCCCGCGCAGAAGCCGCCGACACGCAAGCCGAAGGCGGCAATCGAGCGGGGTCGCTAACGGGGATTAAGACACCGGCCTTTTTGCGTCCGTCCCCCCTGGCGAGCTGCTTGCGGCACCGGGCGCCACATCCTGGTGAGCCTTGACGTGAGGCGGATTGCTCCCGGCGGCGGAACCGTTGGGAATTCTCGAAAAATCTCCCGCAACCTCGAAACGACTTCGGGGTTCAATCGTATGTCGGCGAGAAAGGCCGCACGAAGGCCAATCCCGACTTGATCGAAGAGGCAACCCGAGACCTCAACCGGAATAGCCGTCGCCCGACCCCCCCCGCGAGGCGATGCGCTTACCGCCCGGTTCGGGGTCAGCGGATCAACCTCCCCCGGAAAGCCGCCGGACCCGCTCCGGCGGCTTTCTCTTTGAGGCGACACGTTGCGGTTCGGGTGGTCCCGACACATCGGATGGGGCATCGCCGGTCGTGGGGTTCGCCGCCTTTTGACACCGCCCGGCAAGTCCTATAATTGGTGGATCGTCGAGTCGTCAACGCAACTTGCCGCCCTGGGGGAGCTTCT
>Ga0334884_1003146_pt1 | contig 19309 bp, 17 predicted proteins | sample GraSluR1_MG_7_FD_207215 | JGI IMG/M metagenome (GOLD analysis project Ga0334884, IMG submission 207215) | Sludge microbial communities from methane-producing bioreactor in Wageningen University, Netherlands - Granular Sludge_12_05 R1 | ecosystem: Engineered > Bioreactor > Anaerobic >...
GCGGAACATGAATGTAATTTTTTTCTGTACATGGGTGGCAGACGAAGGAAAGTGTTGTTTCGAGATGGTTATTACTACATACCAGAAGAACAACTGCGATGTACTCCCGTTGAATTGGAGCATATGCTAAACAGTCTACCAGAGCAATTCAGTCCGAATGTTGCTTTGCGCTGTATAGTTCAACAAGCCTTATTTCCAACGCGATGTTATGTGGCAGGTCCGGGTGAGCTTGCATATTGGGCACAATTAAAACCCTTGTTTGAACACTATAAATATTCTATGCCGATAGTTTATCCACGTGCCAGAGCACTCCTTCTTCCGCAATCGGTTGCTCGTTTACAGACAGATTATGCCCTTCAAGATGCCGACTTTACCCGACCGCACACAGAATTGGAAGCCCAGGCGCTGACCTCAATGCCAACACTCGCTTCTTTGGAGCATTTCTATCGACATGAAACCTCGCTTCGTGCACAAGTCGGCAGCTTGCGGGAGGCACTGCAGCAAATGTCACCAACCCAGGAACGCGCACAGCAACAGGTGCGTTTATTTCATAAAGCTTTTGAATATCATCTGGAAAAACTCAAGCGTGGTCTCCTGCGTGGTGATATTGAAAGGAATCGCACTGTTTGCACTCATGTGACGCGTATGTGCAATGTGATTGCACCACTCGGAAAGCCTCAAGAACGGGTGCTCAATATTTTTTCATTTCTGTTTGAGCATGGAATCGATCTCATACCACATTTGATAGCCACGATAAATCCAGTGAGTAATGAGACACAGGAAATAATTCTATGAGCAGCAATATATTGGTGTTTGGTGCGCATCCGGATGATGCAGAACTGGGAGTTGGCGGGATCATTGCCAAGTTGACTGGAGGTGGGCATGCAGTCACTATAGCTGATATGACTGCGGGGGAGATGTCCAGTCGCGGGACTGTTGAAGAGCGCAGGTTAGAAGCCGCGGAATCTGGTAAAATTTTAGGAATAAAAGAACGTGTCTGTCTGGAATTACCGGACAGTAAACTGGAAAATAACGAAGCACAACGTCTTGAAATTGTTGCCTGTATCCGGCGTTTCACTCCACTATTTATATTTGCTCCCATGGCACCGGACCGTCATCCGGATCATAGTGTGGCGCATGCCCTGGTGCGGGACGCGCACTTCTTGTCAGGATTACACAAGTTGAAAACCGATGTGCCACCGCATCGTGCTGAACGCATATATTATTATCATGCCTATTATGAGTCGCTGACTACTCCGACCTTGGTAGTGAATGTTTCAGAAACTTATACGCAGAAAATAAATGCGCTATGTGCGTATGTTTCGCAATTGTACCATCCGGGCTATTCCGGGGTGGAAACACATGTTTCATCAAAAGCTTTCTGGGATGATATTGAAGTACGAGCACGTTTCTGGGGCCGACGAATTGGAGTTGAATTTGGCGAACCACTGTATACAGAATTGCCATTGGGCGTAAACTTGCCTTGGGAATCCGATTTACAGGAATAAAAACATATTCGAGTACGATTCCGATCTGGGATTCGTTGAAACTTTAAGGATATAGTATCATGAAGATTGGAATTACATGTCACCCGACAGCAGGTGGTAGCGGGATACTTGCAACGGAGCTGGGTATCGCATTGGCAGAGCGTGGTCACGAAATCCACTTTGTTACCTTGGAGCCTCCGTTTCGCTTGACTGGATTTTATAAGAATATCAGCTTTCATTATGTCGATGTCTTGTCGTATCCGCTGTTTCGATTTCCACCCTATTCGCTGGCACTTGCTACACGCATCTGTGAAGTCGCGGAAGAACATGACATCCAGGTCTGGCATGCGCATTATGCTATACCGAATGCTGCGGCAACGCTGTTTGCCCGTTCGATGACAGTCCCGGAAAAACGTTTCGGAATTGTGACGACATTGCATGGGACAGATATTACCCTGGTCGGAAGTGATCCATCGTTTTTCCGCATTACCAAGTATGCCATGGAAAACAGTTGCGCGGTTACAGCCGTATCAAACTGGCTTCGAGAGGAGACCCAACGCGAATTTCAGCTTAAAAAACCCATACATACCATATACAACTTCATTGATCCGGCCAAGTTTTCCAATGATACCTCTAATAAGTGTCAGCTCACTGAAGATGATGAAAAAATTATAATGCACATATCAAATTTCCGGCCGGTGAAACGCGTGACCGATGTGGTTCGTGTATTTAAGAAAGTGCTGGAAAAGGTGAACGCGCGTTTAATCATGGTTGGTGAAGGACCGGAGCGGCTTGCGGCACAAGGCGTAGCCAAGCAACTGGGGATTTCGGATCGTATTAAATATCTGGGTAATTATGAACAGATCGAGAATATATTGCCATGTGCTGATTTGGTTTTTCAGCCCAGTGAGCATGAGAGTTTTGGGCTGGTACCCTTGGAAGCCATGGCGTGTGGCGTTCCGGTGCTGGCGACGGCAAGTGGTGGAATTATGGAAGTCGTGGTGCATGAAGAAACGGGTTTCTTGTGCGAAGTCGGTGACATTGAATCCATGGCTGCTTGTGCCATACGTGTGCTGACCGATGAAGCGCTTGCTAAATCGATGGGTGATAAAGGTCATGAGCGTGCATTAAATGTATTCAACCGGGACAAAATAGTACAGCAATATGAAACATTGTATGAGCAAGTAGCCGCTTCTGTCAATGGCAAATCACCTGAGTTGTGGGGCTGAGCCTGAGTACAAATAAGTGAACTTGGTATTGCTTTTGTCTCGGCACGATCAACGCCTGCGGACGCGGTAGTGCTCTAAAGCATCCAGATTGATATCCAAGCCAAGCCCGGGACCTTGCGGGATGTGCATGTAACCGTCTTCAATGTGCAGCGCGTCTTGATTATGCAGCAGTCGCTTTCCTGGAGCCAAGGTCTCCTGGGGCAGGACACCGGGTGTAGTCATGACCAACTCCTGCATATATGGTAAGGACGATGCGGCGTCGACCTGGAGGTTTCCCGCGACGGGCAACCCGTGAATGCCATGTAGTATGAACTCGGTATCGAAAGCCTCACACATCATGGCAATTTTGATTGACGTCAGAATACCGCCTACCAGCAGACAATCAGGTTGCAGCATGTCAAAAGCGCCATTAATCAGATACTGTCCAAACATATGCGTGTCATTATCACCTTCTCCTCCGGTGATACGAATATCCACTGCCTCTCGCAGCCTTGCCGAACGCGCTATGGAATGATACGATGGGGATTCATGGGTTGGAATGAGTTCGCGGAAAGAGCTGGTGTAGTTTTCGCGTTCGAAAGGTTCTTCTATCCAGTAAGCACCTTCCTCCTGCATGGCCAGACTCACCTGTAAAGCCTGATCGTAAGACCATATCCAGGGCGCGCGTTGTCCGGTACGATCAAACATGACCAGAAAGTCATCACCTACGGCGCGCTTGATATGTTTAAGGGCTTCGACATCGTCCATGGGATTCTCACGCCAGCAGCGGATTTTCGCAGCGTGAAATCCATTTTGTTTGAAGTAGTATAAGTCCTCAGCTTGTTGTTCGAAGGAGACATCCGACTGATCGGGATTGCCGGGCCAAACGGTGGTGAGATACAGTTTTATGCGATCGCGGTAGGGACCACCGAGCAGGCGAAATACCGGTTGGTTACATGCCTTACCGATGAGGTCCCAGATTGCGTTTTCCCAACTGCTTACGTGGCACAATCCTTCGTGGATGAAGTCTTCCAGTGCGAAGGGGTCTTTTCCGAGCAGGATTTCTTTCACGCGTGGAATATCGCTGTAGGGGTGAAAGCGGCCAAAGGCATACCCGGAAATTCCGGCATCGCTCATAACTTTATACACATAGAAACGGCGTTCCTCGCCCCGGTTCTCTTCTTCATCTTGGTCCTTGACATAGACTTCAAATTGCTCGACATCGGTTATCGTCATGTCCGGACGACGTCCCGCGGCGTTGCGTTCAAGTCCATCGACCAATGGAGCAGCCAGAGATTCGCCGGTCATGTTCAACAGGGAAGCACCCAGTCCCGCTGCCGCGCTCATCATTATTTCTCTGCGTTTCACTTTGATAAATTCCTCACAGCGTTTTATTTCATGATTCTGGTTGTGTGCCTTTGCTCAGACGCGGTATTCTTCCAAGGCGTCTTCATTCACAGGTATTCCCAACCCCGGGCTTTGCGGGATGGTGAGATATTCAGTATCAAATTCAAACAAGTCATCCGAATCCAGTAGCTCTCGTGCAGGTTCCCATTGCTCGTGCGGCAATATGCGCGGACGAATCAACCCGATTTCCTGATACTCGCAGTTGGTCAGTGCGGCATTTGCCTGGAGCCATCCAAACATACTCAGGGAATGCGTGCCGTGGAGGATACAGGGAATATCAAGCGCTTGGGCTAGAGTTCCAACTTTTTTCACCGTCGAGATACCGCCACACCATTGGGCATCGGGCTGGACGATATCGAAGACCTGATCGCGCATGTACACCCCAAACGGTGTGGTACCGAGATCATGTTCTCCACCGACTATCAGCATGTCCATGGCATGGGCCAGTTTGGCGGATTTTATGACATCTCCCACTTCAAAGGGCTCTTCCAGCCAGTAAACACCGGCATCTTGCATACCGCGCGCTACCTGATAGGCCTGCTCATAGCTCCATACCCAACCGGGAAATTCCGCAGTGCGATCAAACATGAGCCGGAAGCCGGGCGGCGCATTGGGAATGACCAGTCGGGCTATTTCGACATCGTCCATAATGTTTTCACGCCAGCAGCGAATTTTTATAGCGTTAAATCCTTGTTCCGCGTACCATAGAATATCTTCTGCCTGCTCTTCAGGTGTCAGATGCGACTGGTCACCACGCCCATGCCAGACCATGGTAATGTAATACTTTGTTTTTTTCTTGTTGCCGCCCAGCAGCTTGTGTACCGGCATGCCTGCCGCTTTGCCGACAATGTCCCAAAGGGCATGTTCCACTACTCCGTAATGAATTAGGCCATTCGCCAGGTGTAGCTCAATAGCGAAAGGGTCCTTTCCGATAAGCAGATCACGAATGCGCGCCAAAGCTGCTTCATGATCCCGGGCTTCGTCACGGAAGGAAGGTACTACTGGACCAAAGGCATAGCCGGTGATGCCGTCTGTTGTTGTGATACGTGCCACGCTGTATCGATCATATACACCACGCCGACGCTCTTCTTCAGAGCGGGGGATAAGTACCGGAAAATGATCAAATCCAGTAATTTTCATGTTGGAGGTTTCGGAGGAATAACTGGCAGGAGGTACCGTACTTGTAGCTACCAGCATTCCACCACTAAGTACAGCACCGTGTTTCAGCAAGTCACGTCGAGTAAAGTTAGCCATGGATGAACTCCTCCTATGTAGTATCATCAAGCCTATACTGTAATTGGCATTTGCAGTTCCAGAAGGTACGCCAGTTTTGAGGTATTACACGATCATGTTAATCTTGTGCCCAATAATCAAAAATGAACGTACTCTCCACATACTCACGGACAAAGTCAGCGGCTTCTACATGAACTGGATGCACCAGATAGGTTTCCAAGTCTTCCTTGCTGTCGTAGGTAAAAATGGCACCATGCGTATAGCCGTCATTCAAATTGCGACCACTATTTTCAATACCCCATTCAAATGCTTTCACTTCTTCAATGTGATTCTGCAATGCGCGCAATTGTGCCAACACGGCATCTATCTGTTCCTGTGTCGTTTCTTCTTTGAACCGGAACAGGACAATATGACGTAAAACATCTTTATTAAGTCCATCTTCAGCAGAGGTGTCGCTGGCAGTAGTAGCAGGTAAATTACCATAAAACAACATTGCTACTGCGATAATACCGGCCAACAACGGGTAAATCGATGCTCTCATGATGCAGTCTCCTGTTCACTGTTAATCATCTATATATCGCCTGAAATAAGCATCCGAATAGAAACGGTACTTAAATCAAAAGTTGAATACGTTAGCAATTTAATCACTAGAATTACGTAAAAGATGATAGCAATTATAAACAATGTCATTTGTGCTAAGCATAAATGAATGTCTTCGTAAAAATAAAGTTGATTTCCCGAGGTATAAGTTCCAAAAAAACTACACCTCGGGAAAATCTCACATCAAGAGCGTAACAAGAAATGGCTTAAATTTTATGGATATAAAATACAACTCCTTTTGAGATGTCTGTAATTTTGTGCTATAAAAATATGGGTATTGTGAAGTCAGAAAACGAAAATTACCCTTCAAGCAAGTAGTCTTCACACCAGTCTGTACGCCAAGGCATCCAAGGCATCTTGTCGCCCTGTTGTTTGATCAGCTTTGTGGCATCTTCGTTGTCGAGTATTTCTTGGGTTTCTGGGTCGAATTTGACCGATGTACCTACCTCTTGCGAGATCAGAGCCAGATGCCCCGGTGTAGCAGAGCGATGGGCGATTTCTACCGGTGTAATTGTCTTTTCACGGCTTTTGATACAGTCCAGAAAATTTCGGATATGGTTTTCAGATTTATATACTTTGATAGGTCCAGGATCAAATTCGTCTTTCAGCCATTCAGGGTTTGAAGCTTCCACACCACCTCGGTTGACATACAGCCACCCTTCCGAGCCAAATAAGGTTACACCTCGGCGGGTATTGTTGGTGACCCTGGAGCGAAATCCATTGGGGTAGGTGCAGTGGTACTCATAACTCCAGGCTGCATTCCATACCGATTGATCTTGCGGACGTCGATAATCAACCATATGTACTTCAACGGGGCTGGTATGTTCAAGATCCATCATCCAATGCAGAATATCGTTATGATGCCCAATCCAGTCCAGCATTTGACCAGCGCCAAAATGATAATGCCAACGCCAATCATAATGGGTGCGCTGCGGGTGATATTCTATAACAGGACTAGGCCCGCACCACATGTCATAATTCAAGTTTTCAGGTATATCAAACTCAGCATTTCCTGGAGGGAAGGGTTCGCCGGAGGGCAGTCCGACTTCCGCATACTGTACCTCACCCAGCAGACCATTACGGACGATTTCAACTGAACGCCGCCAATGATTCTGACTGCGTTGCCAGGAACCTGTCTGCCAGATAATATTTTCCTGAAGTGCTACTTCAACTAGTTTTTTTCCTTCTGCGTGAGTATGTGTTACAGGTTTTTCTCCGTAGATGTCCAAGCCTTTTCGAGCTGCCATTATTGCTATTGGCGCATGCCAGTGGTCGGGAGTGGCAATCATGACGGCATCCAGTTCTTCCAGTTCCAGCAATTCACGGTAATCACCGAAACATTTACAGTCTGTGTTATTATAAAATTCGTTGATTTGTCCTTCCCGTTCGGAGAGAACGTTGCTGTCTACATCACATAATGCTGCGATACGGCAATCAGGAAAGTTAATAAAACCGTTGATGTTAGCGTGCCCCATGTTTCGCACACCGATGCAACCGATATTAATCCTGTTCGATGGCGCGTTTTGGCCGAATATGGTAGATGGTACTATCAATGGTGCTGCAGCCAAAGATGCCGTGGTAAGAAATCCACGTCTGCTTATTTTTGAAGTCATAATTTTACCCCTAAATCAATCGTAACTGGTTTTGTCATAATTGTTGGTCTACAAATAATTATTTAATACCATGATTGTAATAAATATTATGTGATTAAATGCAATAAAAACTTAAAAAGTTTCAATAATTTATGGTTAGTACGCAATTTTAAAAATATTTATTGAAGGTGCCATTTTGCCTGCCGCAAAACTGCCATGTACTTTTCTGGAGTACCCTCGTACCAGACGCTCAAAAACACCCCAGGCTCGAGTTCTACGGTACTTGGATATCCTAGGTCACCACGTCCATCTTCTGAAATAAGTATGGGTTCTGACCAGGTTTGTCCATGGTCTTCGCTTATACGGGCCTGGTTCCCCATGGGTGCACGACGATGGCCGTAGGTCATCATCAGCCGGTCGTCAGTGAGGCACATCAGGTGTGATGGAAACCCCCATACACCAATAGAACGGGGTGCTGTCCAAGTATGACCGCCATCTTCAGATTCGAACTGGAGTGTTTCATTGTTATTAACAGGATTATGGTTGCGCAGTTGGGCAACAATACGGCCATCGGCTGCCTGAACCGCGTGGTATTCATGATATTGCTTGAAATCATCACCTTCGCGCACGGGCAAATCCGCAAGCCATTCCCAGGTCAGTCCCTGATCGGTTGATCGGCAGGCGCCAATACGTTGTTCGTCTTCCCAATCTTTGCCAACAAAGAGCAACGATCTATCTTCAAGCAGGCATGGCCCATGGGGACTGCCAAGGGGCGTCTGGTAAGCGTCTGACCAGGTCTTTCCACCATCAGTAGAGCGCAGCATCCATTGTCGCCCTGATTCAGGCCGGTGCTCTTCTTCGGGAAATTGCTCCAACAATTGACGCCAGCGTATCATCTGAGTGCTTGGTTCAGCGTTTTCCTGTAAATCTGCTTCCCATTGACGCAGCACACCTACCCAGGCCATGGAATCGAAAAAGTTTACAAGTATAGTGCCAGCAGCGGTCTCAATAACTCCAGCATCCCGGCAGTCACGCTCGTTCTTGTAAAGAAATTGGGCTTCTGACCAAGTGGCACCAGCGTCAGAGGAGCGTATCAGTTCGATCTGGCCATAAGGACAAACATGACCTTCACGACCTCCGCTGCACACCACCAGCAATTCGCCGTTGGAACGCCTGGCGATTGTAGGCCACCCATGAAACTTCTCTGCTTGTTGACTGATAGTTTTGATCTCTAGTATTTCAATGTCAGGCGCGGCCCAGCCCGGACGCTGCCCGTTGATCATAAATCCGATTCCCATTGCCGCACTGTTCAAAGCAAGCCACTCTCTTCTGGTCCATTTCATCAATGACACTCCTTTTATCCATAAAATAAGAAAGGTTTATATATTTATATTGATAATTATTAATCGGTAGCCGATACAAGAATGCGTGTCCACAAAAATTGGAAGCACGCCGTCTATAAGGGTAAATATATAAGTTAGAAAATGTACAACAACCCCTTAACCACTATCATACGATTATTTTTTACAGGTATTGAATATAAACCATGCATGATGCTGAATCAAACTATTACACGGCATATGAAGTACTGATCAATCCGATCCGTAACCGCATGATACGTGCAATTTGGCAAATAACCCAGGACGAAGATGATGCCGAAGAAGCAATGCAAGAAGCACTTGCGAACATTTGGAAAAAAATCGATCGCATTCTAAAGCATGAGAATCCACAGGCATTGATTCTTCGCATGTGTCACAATGCAGCATATGATGTATTGCGAGCAAAGATCAGACGCCGAAAACGAGAGGCGTTGTTACGCACATTAACACTGGGCAGCACCCCAAACAGTCCGGATTGCATTGTTGCAAACAAAGAGCGTGAATCGATCATCTTGCGGGCTATCGCCCGGCTTTCCCGCAACCAATCTCTGGCAGTATTGCTTCGTTGTGTCCAGAATAAGTCATATGAAGAAATAGCGCACATTTTGGGTTGCACGGAAGTGACAGCTCGAAAACATGTAGCGCGTGGTCGACAACGTCTGAAGGTTAGCCTACCCATACTTTTGGAATTAAATCCGGAAGAGTATCCCTTGAAATAAATTAAAGAAAAAATCAGACACAAAATATTAGATAAGCAGATAAACATATAGGAGCATTCAATATGAATAAAAAAAATGATTCAAATAAAAATGAGGAGTGGTTGGATAACATGGTACACAAGTCTTTAGGCAATGAGCCGCCGCCTGAGATCAATCGGAAATTGAATAATCGAATTGATGCTTTTGGTGAATATCTGGCAATGCAGCCCCGACAGACAAGTTGGCGAAGACTGCTGTTTGGTGAACTGCGATGGGCTTACAGCCTGGGGGTAATGCTATTGGTCGTACTGCTGGGATTTGTCACTCTGGGTGGCAATACACCTCCGACGTGGGCTGAAGTAGCCGAACGTTTCAGTGCGGTAAGTTACATGCATGCCACGATATATGTAAAACCATCTCCGCTGGAGCCTGTATCTCAACTGGAACTCTGGCTGCGCGATGACGGCAAAATGCGATTCCGTGCGGGAGATGTCATGCATTTTGGTGAGAACTTCAACATCTACACATCTATTCCGTATCGTGGCCGGGTACGTGGAACACCTGATCCTTTAGGCGCACAAGTCCTTATACAGGAAGTCATTGAAAAGATTGGTAAAGCGGAAGTTTTTTCTTTGGAAGTGTTGGTACATGCCTTGCCAATAGATGGTGAATTGTCTTTGCCGCTTCCAAGTGAAAATGTGGGTATCTCAAATGATTTAGTGGCATTTGAGCTTGCTCATGAGGGTCATGCCGAATGGTTGCGGATATGGGCTTTGCGTGACAGTCGTTTGCCGGTTCGTTTGTTGTATTGGAACCCACAGAGTGGTGAATCCATTGATGTCGTGCTTTCTTACTCCGGACCACAACCCGAGACGTTCTTTGACCCAGACGCGTTCCTCCAGCATTTGCAAGCACACCCCGACGATGTGCTCCAGTGGGCATATGGACTGATGCAAGATGCGGACGGCTTCCCACTGGTATCTGATAATGCTGTGAATTGACAAGTTTTTGAATAGTTACTAACGATAGGAGTTTTTAGATGAGAACGAGAAATGGTTTTACTTTAATTGAATTGTTGGTAGTGATAGCTATCATAGGCATACTGGCAGGAATATTGTTGCCTGCACTAGCCCGCGCACGAGAGGCTGCCCGTCGTGCCTCCTGCGCAAATAATCTCAAGCAGATGGGTATTGTTTTCAAAATGTATGCAGGTGAGAACAGAGGAATGTTCCCTCCCAAGGTACGACTTTGTGATTTTAATCCCGACCTGGTAGAGCGCAACCATGTCTGGATGCCAGATGCCTTGTCGATATATCCAGATTATTTGAATGATGCCAAAATATTAATCTGCCCGTCTAGTTCAGACCGTACTGCTGTTCAGGAACCAGGTGGAGCAGAAAGTTGGTACGACGCAAATGGCAATCTTGATCTGGACCATCGAACAGGTTGCGGAAATTTTGCGCTCTATGGTGACTCTTCTTACGCCTATCTGGGATATGTCGCGCCAAAAGACAATCGCTTTCTCAAAGGTTGGCCCGGATTTAATCCAGAGTCGCCCGATTTCAATCCCAATGATTCACAGGGTATTCGAGATGTAGTTGAAGCCATCTGGCCCATGTTTGAAAACCCGTTTGCTCAACATTATTTACGTCATCCCGAACAAGGTATATTGCCCTTGATCCGAATGCAGGAAGGCGCTGAACGACTTTTCATTACCGATATTAATAATCCGGCTGCTTCATCAATGGCGCAATCTGAGTTGACAATTATGTGGGATGTCCTGAGTGTTGATGTGAAACGATTCAACCATGCACCTAGTGGTTCCAATGTTTTATATATGGACGGTCATGTAAAATTTCAACGGTACCCTGGTGAAGAATTTCCCGTGAACCCCTACATGGCTTTCATTACACATGCAGCCAGTTGATTTTCAAGAGCATATTGTCTGATTTATCGAAAATTCAGGGTATACAATGTGATGTCGCTGTAATTACCATGCAAATACAGTGCCTCACGTTGTATACCTGTTTTTGTAAAATTTAATGTGTTCAGAAAGGTATCAAGGCCGGTATCGCTGGTATTGTCTTTATCGCCAAGGGCGACAGGAGTCATAACAGACTTAATTGCATGATTTTGTTTAGTCAGTTCATCAATGATGGAACGGAATGATTTTTGAATGCGTGTGTCTGCGTAGTCTGAATTATTCCGGAAGTGAACCCAAAGCATCATGGTACCTGGTAGCGGGAATGGACGCATTTTAAGCAAACCAATGGGGGTACCGTTCCTGCGCGTGAGAACGTATTCCTGGTCGATACCACGTGGATGCAAGGAGTCCATTTCACGATCATATTGTGTTGCCAACAATAATCCACTTTCATTGAACAGAAAGTAGGCCGAGGTATTCCAGTTTTCCCAAGTCTTTAACATGGACGCATCTGATTCCTGGATGGGGCGTGGCACAACATGCGTGCTCCAGGCAGCTTTTAACATGCGCCATAACGAGGGTCCATTTGTCCCACGTAGTGATGCATACAAGCGTGTAAAGTTAACATCCTGTGTGGATAGCGCGTTAAATGCGACAATGGCAGACTCCAGCCATTCTCGTTGCCCTTCACACCAACGTGCATCCGGTGTTCTGAATGAGTCATTCCAGTTTTGGTGTACCGAAGCATAGCCACCACCGCACAAGCTCTGTGCCCAGCAACGCATGCAATCCGGAGTCGTCAAAGCGCCTACATCTTCGAAGCACCGTATAGCTGACGCATTCAGTGCGCCTGTATCCAAATTTCCACATTCGAAGGCCAAGGAGTCAATAAAATGCAATCCTGGAAATAATTGTCCATGTTGGTTTATTGCCAAGCTATGTAACCCTGTCGGGTCTCCGCGTAATTGAGGTTCGCCCTCATAAATTTGTTTGAACAATGACGCGAGCGGTTCCAAGCGGATATGTTCTTGCTTCAACAGCCGGGCACTATATTCATTGGCGACTTCTTGCAGGTTCTTCATCAATGCCAAGGCATTTTCTGGCTTTAATGTAAGATATGCACTTTCGAGATCAAGGGATATCAGGTTAAGCTTGGCTCGAAACAGGGATTGTACAGCTGAAAATATCTCCTGTTTTCCAGGGTGTACTATTATCCAGACCTGGTCTGTTGCCTTGTTGTCCAGAGCGAAACTGGTGAGGGCCTTTGGTGTCTCTACTGCCAGTTGTGACAATAGCTTCAAACGCTGTTCTACTACTTTGGTGTCAAGGGAATTTGTGGTTTCTGATGAAAATTCCAGTTGAACCGATACCGCATGGCCGGATAACGGTGATTTTTTGTCAGCTATTATTTTGCTATCACATCGACGTAATGCAAGCGTGAGAGTTTTTCCGGTGGTGACCGCTGAACGCAAGATCATTACTATTTGATTGGCCAATTCGGAAGCATTGTGCCGGATGAAATCATTTGTAAAAAGTAACACCAACCGGGGATGCTGAAAATTTCCTGAACGTGCATAGAGTAAGTTCAATGCTTTTTGTAATAGCAAAACCCAGTTGTTTTCTTGAACAACTTTGAAAGTTTTTTTCTTTTTAAAAAAGTTCCAGCGAGACTTTTTGACTGGTTGTTCCTGATTGTCAATGTCAGGCATACCCAGTATCATAAAGAGGGTGTGTAAGTCTTTGTCGATAGTGAACTGCTTTTGCATGTCTTCAAGGCGGGGAGGAGGAAGTATAGCTTTGGTTGAACGCAACCATTCCAGCTCTCCAACGACTTCATCGATTTCATGCGGGGGGTGTTTGTCTTGTAAATGGTGCTTTATGGCATTGACGGTACACTCCGGATAATATTCAAGAACATCCCACGAGATAGTGTCGCATTCGAAACAAAAGCAAGTCTGGATATCTATGGCGTAACGCTTGCCATGTTTTTCGAATCGATGAAAGTACATCCGTGACATAATCTTAGTAGGTCCCCAGCGTTCCCCGAGAACGACTCCAGTTTTCCATTGTTTTAAAGCAGGCAATACCGATGCTAGTCCATAACACACAACTTACAATCAAGAAGAAAAACGAAGGGTGGGTAAAGACCGAAGAAAATTCTCCGTCAACTGAACCCTGGCCATATATCAAAACGTATTTCAAACATATTGCAGCGTCGGTAATAGGTAATGCATGAACCAACGCTGAGATAAAAAAGTGTTGTTCCAGCAGTTCCTCCCGTGCGAAGATAGCCAGTGCAAACAATGCCATACGGATCAAAATCGCTACCTGTCCCACTTGCTTGAAAACCAGAACCAGCCCCCCCATCATGAAGCCGAATCCCAATAAATTAATGAATGTGAGGGCAAGTAATACAAAAACAGGTATAAAATCAAAATACAAAACACCATTCACTGATATAGTCACCAACCAGACCATAATACTGGAATACAGCACAGAAGTGGTGGCGCTGACAACCGCTTGAGCCAAAAAGTTTACAATCAGCCCATGTGGACTCATACACAACTGTTCGAGAACGCCTGATTGCGCCATACCCTGAATGCCCTGGGTAAACATACCAACGACACCGAAGGCAAACATGCCAAGAATGAATCCCAGAACAAAGTTGGTGGCTGTAGTAGGATCAGCGAAACGACCGTTCATGGCGTCACCAATTGAGTCACGGCTGGACATGAACCCGACGATGAGAACCATCAGCATGCCATACCCGATAGCCATTCCTGTCAAGGTTCGGAACCAGTAACGACGCATGATAATAAGTGACCGAACAATCTCGGCCTTCATGACTAAAAAAAATCCCATTTATGTTTACCTGATCTAGTGTATATGGCTTAAAAATGCAGTTGTGTAACTTATATAGAACTGGTTGTAAGTTGAAGAAAAACGCTTTCCAGGTTTTGCTGGCGTTGATCGATACCATGCAATTGTATACCGGCGTTTCTGAGTTGTTCGATAACGGCATACAGGGCTTCAGAACGAAATGTGTTGTTCGGGGTCATATGAAGAACCAATATCTTTTCACCCTTTTTGACTTCATTTTTTGCGTGCAGAATGCCCGGGATATCTTTTATGGTATCCAGATTTGGTGATTCATCCAGACGGAAAACAAAAACGGTCTCACTGAACAGTTCAATTAATTCACCGGTAGGCTTACAGGTAATCATGACCCCTTTGTCAATAATGCCAATGGTGTCGCACAGTTCCTGAGCCACATGCATGTCATGTGTGGTGACAAGCACTGCTTTACCTTGTTCTCGGGTAACTTCGATTATTTTGTCTTTTATAGCGCGACTGCTTTGCACATCGAGACCGGTCGTCGGTTCGTCCAGCAAGATAATTTTTGGGTCGGCTATCAAGGCTATACAGATAGCCAATTTTTGTTTTTGTCCCCGAGACAACAGGCGCACCTGAATATCTCTCTTTTCTGAAAGACCGATAAAATCTAACAATTGGGTTGCCCGTTCTTTAAGCACACGGCCCCGTACATTCTTCAAGTTGCCGTAATAACGCAGATTCTCCATTGGGGTCAATGGCCATATAGTGGTGCGTGTCCCCTCCAGTACCACACCAATCTTTCGTAATGCCTTTTTGCGGGCCCGTTCTACATTGATGCCATCTACCCAGACTGTTCCCTGGTCAGGTTTAACCAGCCCGGATATCATTTTAACCGTTGTTGTCTTCCCAGCCCCATTGGGTCCGAGTAACCCGAATATATGTCCCGGGGCAATATTCAGATTGATATCTTGTGCCGCCGGTACTTCTTTTTTTACATATATCTTGCGTCGAGCAACATCACCATCTTTATAAAAGAAATGGCGTGTAAAAAAGGTTTTGTGAATACCATCCAGTGTAACCAGCGATTCTGTGTTCACCGTTAAAATTTCTCCGATGTCTGTCGTACATATTGCTGCTCAATATATTGCAGTGCTGAAGTTTCATCTTTTAATTCATCCAGCTTCACTAGATATTCCAGATAGACAATTTCGAGATTTCGCAGTGTGTGAATCAAGATAACAAGTGCCAAATTGCCTGTATAGTAAAACAGTACGCCAAGTAATATTGAGAATCCAAGAAATTCCAATGAATCGGGTAGCCGGTTTCGAAAGAAGTGCCAGTGTACCACAGAAAACAGGATGGCAACCACCGCAATTGCAAATATTGGATTGCTCGACCAGTTAATTAGAAGCGGTTGAAGGGCAGCGCGGTAGATGATTTCTTCTATAACACTGATAACAAGAAAACGGATAATCAGGGTCGGGCTTTCTTGGAAAAAATATAAAACAGGGCGTATGTGGGTAAAATGTTTCCAGGCGTCTTGTCCGTTCCTGTGTGTAATCCAGACCGATACAGCAAAAGTCAGATGTCCAGCCAGAACCCCCAGAGCAATGAATGGTGGTGAGATAAGTCCCCTGTCCATGTAACCTTCTCTGGCAGCAATAAAAATAGATAAAATAAACAAAGGCGTTTGTAAAAGAAAAACATTGGGGCCAGGTTTTACTGTTGCGTCTTGTTCAGCGGATGCAAGGTTTGCGTAAAGTGCATGCAGGAAATAGCCCAAAAAGAAAACGCCAAACAGAGCAATTACCACATTCACGGGGTAGCTGCCTCATCCATTGGCGTATCGTCTTCTACTTCTGCCAATTTTAAAATCATCTGTTGTAACGATACACTATGCATGCTCTTGTTTTGCGCGCGAACAGCTTCAAATTCACGGCGTAACAATCCATAACCGTAAACATCATACAAATTGCCATTACGGACAATGTGATTCCGCATGACCAACTCACGAATAGCGCCAGCCTTTTGGAATATTCGCCAAGATGGAGTATTGAATGCATATATGTATGCGGCAACCCGATGCAAATTTAACTCATCAAAGCAGTATTCCAAGGCTCGATATACTGCAATTGCTGTCATCATGTGGTTTCTCATGCCCTTACTGCCCAAGTAAAAGTCCAGGTTACATGAACGATTTCGCCAACTGACGTTTTGGAGTGAAATCATGCCCAATGGCCCTTGGGAGGGTGAATCGATAATGAGATACAGCCCTCCAGGCATCGTATGCCCAACAGAACGGCCCAACATGGATACGATATGTTCGCGAATCTGCTTTGGAGAGCGGGTGGGATCACCATAGAGAAAGTGCTGAAAGTCTTCATCTTCCATCCAGGCTACAACCGTGTCGAGATCTTCCCGCTCTGCGCGCCGCAAGTATGAGTCTGTGCTAAACGACATCGGTAAATATTTTCCCTATTGGTATTGCTTTCAGATTGACGTATCTAGTGACAGAGATTCGAGATTTAACCAGTTACCCCCGGTATAAATGACTTCTCGCTGCACCCCGTTGCTTTCAAATCCATGGCGTATGAGGAAATCGCGAAAACAGGTTTCACAACTAAGCAATGAAGCATAAATTCGTTTACGTTGTGACTTTTCGAAAGAGCGTTCGAAGACAAAGTGCATAACACTGTCTGCCAGGGTTGACTGAAAGGTATCGTCTGAAAGAAACATCATTGCCAGGTCACCGAAACCGGTATCTTGCGTCATGCCACGCAAATTGCAAAACCCCATGACTTCACCGATGTCGTCTTCAATGGCAAAGAGATTCCCCATAGCAGCTTCATGGCGTCCCAATAATTCACGAAGCTCATCAACCGTGGGTATCAATGGTTCTCTGCGGTTATCGAGAAGTCCAGCCCTTGGTTTCCCGTCAAGGTACAACCAGCAAAGTGCTCGGGCATCATCGGGTTCTGCCATGCGGATATAGCCATTATTGAGAGTAATCATACAGATACAACAATCGTTCTGAATTTCGACACACATCAACGAAATGATGTGAAACCATGAAATGCATGAAGCATAATATCATATTGAAAAAAATATAAAATAAACAATATGATGTACAAAGTAAGACCGGAACATTGCCGATTAAGGCTCAACACACATGTTCCGGTCTATAAAAATTCTGGGACTTAAATGCCCATTTCATTTTTTTTCTGAAATCGAAAATCGCGCCAAGCGCGCCAGATCGCATTCCAGAAATCGGTGAAAGCATCCGCCCTGGCCGTCGAAATCGTTCTAATATGTTTCATCTGCTTCGCTCCGTTGGTCGTTCTCCAAGAAAGCACTATTAAACCATTTTTCGTCAGACACTGCAACTATTTATAACATCGTCACTTTGGTCGACTATTTTGATTTCAGTATTTATTCTAAAAAATGAGAAAGGGTTAGTCGTTTATTGTTCTATGCCGCGCCTATATACTCTACTGAAACATCACCCCGGACATGAGCTGCCCGAGGTGAAATTCAAGATTGAGTATAAATAGAACGAGATCGATGCCTATGCTTTGATTTGTTCGCCGCTTTTGTAGATTTCAATCATCTCTTCCAGGGTCATTGGCTTGAAATCGCCAGCGTGCCCTGCCTGGCCAAATGCCAGCATACGGTCTTTGTACATTTCCGCAGCAGCTTCACGTGCTTTTGAAAGGTAATCACGTGGGTCAAACTTTTCTGGTTGTTCCGCATAGACTTTGCGGATTGCCGCGGTCATGGCCAAGCGCATATCGGTGTCAACGTTGACTTTACGCACACCATGCTTGATTCCATCTTGAATCTGATCGACCGGGATACCATAGGTGCCGGGCATGTTGCCACCATACTGGTTGATGATGTCGACCAGTTCTTTTGGTACTGAGCTGGAACCGTGCATCACCATGTGGCAATGGGGCATACGTTTGTGAATTTCATGAATCCGGTCCATGGCCAATGCTGGAGGAAGCATTTCACCAGTTTTGGGGTCTTTCCGCAATGATTTGTAGGCACCATGACTGGTACCGATGGCAACGGCCAGCGCGTCGACGCCGGTCTTGGCAACAAAATCTTCGGCTTCAGCCGGGTCTGTAAGGTGTTCCGTGTCATCCGCGGCAATACCGGCACCATGACCGTCTTCAATACCACCCAGGCAGCCCAATTCGCCTTCCACTGTTACGCCCAGTGGGCGGGCAAGTTCGACAACGCGACGGGTGACATCCACATTCTTTTCATAGGTGTTGGGTGTCTTACCATCTTCATCCAGTGAGCCATCCATCATGACTGAGGTGAAGCCCAATTCAATAGCACGCTTACAAGTATCGAAGCTGTTGCCATGATCCAAGTGCAGTGCAATGGGAATATCTGGATTCAATTCGACGGCAGCATCTACCAACCGGCGCAAGTACAAGTCATTTGAGTACTTCAATGCACCACGGCTGACCTGCATGATAACCGGACTTTTGGTTTCTTGCGCGGCCATCATAATCGCCTGGATTTGCTCCATGTTATTGATGTTAAAAGCGCCGACGCCATAACCGCCTTTGGCAGCTTCATCGAGTATTTGACGCATTGGTACAAGCGGCATAGTTAAGTTCTCCTTAGCTTGGTGAGTCATCACGACAGATTATAGCATCTACCCCCGGGTATAGAACTGACGATGCCCCCTGTCGCATTATAAAATTTGGTGTTTAGGGATTTCTTGGATTATAGCATAATGCAATGGGTAGTAAAAATATTTTATCAAATATATTCGGCCTTGGAATAAATAATAGAGCACATGATGAACAGCAGTTACTATTGGGTAGGTCTGTATCCATCATGTGCCTTATAAAATAGGGATCAAGGTGCAAATTTGCGTAACTTTATCTCAGGGCGTTCCAGTAGACCTGCTGGATATAGCATATAGTTGT
>Ga0334884_1003147_pt1 | contig 19299 bp, 18 predicted proteins | sample GraSluR1_MG_7_FD_207215 | JGI IMG/M metagenome (GOLD analysis project Ga0334884, IMG submission 207215) | Sludge microbial communities from methane-producing bioreactor in Wageningen University, Netherlands - Granular Sludge_12_05 R1 | ecosystem: Engineered > Bioreactor > Anaerobic >...
CATGTATGGTGGTCTCGCCCATAGAAGACCTTGGTTTTAAGGTTGTTGGTGTTGACTCTGCAAAAGCAGCTAACTACGTACCCAGCATGTGCGGTTTAGATGTGGTTTACGGTGAACTGGATGATTTGCTTGAAAAATGAAATACAATATTACAGATAGCTAAATGCCCATTATTTATATCATAATAGTTAATCTATTAATGGTAATAAAATGGTGAAAATAAGAGATGTGGGATCGTTTGGATTTGGACTATTATGGATGTTTCCTTTGATTTTTTCAATATATAGTAATTGACGAAATATTTATTAATAATTAGTTTTATATTATTTTTTTATGGCAAATAAGAAAAGGTTGGAAATAGTGGAGCATATTGGTTTATCTGGGGTTAAAAAGGAGATTAAGAAGCGAAAGGTGAATGCTCTTATTTTGGATCGTTTGTTGTTTATTAGAAAGATGTTTGAGTTGGATGATGTTCAGTTAGCAGCTAAATCTGTGGGTATTTCCCATAATACTGGTTATATTTGGTTAAGAAGATGGAATGAAGAGGGAATGGATGGTTTAATTCCGAAATATGATGGAGGAAAGCCTCCTAAGCTTTCTGATGAAGATTATAGGAGATTAGATGAGATTTTTGAAAAAACTCCTAATTTAACTACAGATATTGCCAGTGACATCTTGAAATCTGAATTTGGGGTTGTATTTTCAGATAGACACGTTTCCAGGATTTTAAGAAAGCTTAATTATACATATACAAAGCCATTTATGATTTATTCTAAAATGCCAGATGATGCTGAAGATCAACTTAAAAAAAACGTTGATAATTGATCTTAATGAAGATATAATTGGTTTTAATGACGAATCTCGATTTAATAACATTCATAATAGTGGTAAAACCTGGCATAAAAAAGGATTAAAGAACATGATAAATAAAACTTTAAATCGTGAATCCGTGAATGTTATTGGATTTCAGTCTATAAATGGAAATTCTGTATTGTCTTTTCCTGAAAGAACAAATAGAGTATCTTTTAGCTTACATTTGATAAAAATCAGGTCAAAAAACATGGCTAAGTGTGAGAGCCAGAAAATATTGGATGATTTATTAAAGAGTAAAGAAATCAATGAAGACTTTATCAGGGAAGAATTTAAAAAACAACAGATATCTAATGAAGAATTACAAGAAAAAATAAATCAAGCTACTCAAAAACCATTCAAAAACAATACTGCAATTAGAAAAAGAATTGACAAAATTTTCAGCAATATCGAAATCAAAAATAAAGCCATTGTAGAAACACAAGAAAAAGAACTAAATCAATTTTTAGACGAAAATATGGAACTTAAAGAAGAATTATCTGAAGAAAGAAGGATAATTATTATTTTAGACAATTATTCAGCTCATATATCCAAAATAGCGAAACAATGTGCTAAATTTTTAAACATTAAATTGATTTTTTTACCAACACATTCTCCAAAATTAAACCCCATAGAACAAGTATGGAGAGTAATGAAGAAAAGAATCTCATCAATAGACTTCAAATCTATACATAAACTAATAAAAAAACTAAAAAACCTTTACTACACTGAAATAAAACAAAAAACATACACACAAAACTGGACAAAAAAATTTATTAATATTAACAAAAGTTAAGTCAATTACTATATTACGGTTTAGTTTACGGTTTAAGTCTTCAATTAGAACTTTATGCATTTATCTTATTTTTTATAGGGATAGTTATTGTCCTTTCCAGTATAATGGAACATAAAACCACAATATTAGACATATTATCAGGGATTGGAATTTTAATAATTGTATGCATCTGGATAATAACTCAAAATACACCTTTATCATCTAAAGACGTGGAATTTGGTATTATTATAGCTATAACGGCTTTAATAGTGGGAATTCTTACACATCTAGGTATCTTACGGGAGAAAACAGACGACATTATAAATTGATGGCGGTCAGTCCTTTAAATAATTCCAATTTTTTTTGTATTCTGAAAATTGAATATTTTATACTACGAAGTCCAATATAATCCCATGGAAAAGTGGATCCAACACCCCCTCATCAAGCCAGAGAAAATTGAATCCCGGCTTTACCAGCAAGCACTGGCGGCTCAGGTTTTAAAGAAGGGCAACACTATGATCGTCGCTCCCACCGCCCTGGGGAAGACGATTGTCGCCGCTTTGGTATCTGCTGAACGTTTAAATAGGATACCTTCATCTAAAATTCTTATGTTAGCACCCAGCAAGCCCCTGGCAGTTCAGCACGAAGAAAGTTTAAAGGAATTCCTGAAGGCACCGGTAAACGTACTCACAGGATCTATAACTCCGGATAAAAGGGTTAAATTGTGGGAAAAAAGCAGGGTGATATCGGCGACTCCGCAGACCGTGGAATCCGATGTAATCGCTGGCCGGTACGATTTGAAAGATGTTTCCCTTCTTATATTCGATGAATGCCACCGGGGCACCGGTAACTACGCCTACGTGTTTTTAGCAAATCGGTACATGCGGGAAGGTAAAGATCCCCTGATACTAGGTTTAACTGCATCACCTGGTGGTGATGAAGAAAAAATCAACACCGTGTGCCAGAATCTATTTATCAATGAGGTTATGGTTAAAACTGAGGATGATGTGGATGTAAAGCCCTATTTCAAGCCCATAGAAATAAAATGGGTATTCGTGGAAATGGGTAAGGAGCAGAAAAAAATCAAGGCACACCTGGATAAGGTGTTGAAAAACCGTTTGAAGGGGCTTAAAAACTTCAAGATCATAACTTCCATTTCAAATGTCAGCCGGAGGGATATTCTCCAGGCCAGGGGCAGGGTTCAAAACAGGATATCAAGGACCGCCAATCCCCGCCGTGATTGTTTGCTGGCCATGTCCATGATCACCGCTGTGATCAATTTACAACATGCACTCGAGTTACTGGAAACCCAAGGGATAAGTAATCTCCACCATTACTTCCAGAAACTCAAGAAGAAGAAGACCAAAGCTTCCCGTGGACTTTTCCAGAATGAAGATTTCAACGCTGCCGTGCAGTTAACCCGCAGAGCCTACACAAAAAAAATCGAACATCCCAAAATGACCAGGCTCCTGAAGATCCTGAAGAAGGAGCTCTTAAAGGACCAGCAGATCATCGTGTTCAGCCAGTACCGGGACACTGTAAATGAGATCCACAGTAAATGCGAGAAAGAAGGCATCAAATCGGTGAAATTCTTTGGACAGGCCTCCCGGGAGAAGGAGAAGGGACTTACCCAGAAAGAACAGAAGCAGATCATCAAGAACTTCCGCAAAGGACTCTATCAGGTACTGATATCCACCAGCGTAGCAGAGGAAGGAATAGACATACCATCCGTGGACCAGGTCATCCTCTATGAGCCGGTGCCTTCAGAGATAAGGATGATCCAGAGAAGGGGTAGAACTGGTAGGAAGACTGAGGGGCAGATGACTGTGCTAATAACAAAGGGCACACGTGACGAGTCTTACTATTGGAGCAGCTTAAACAAGGAGCAGAGGATGAAAAACCAACTCACCAGAGACTTCCTCCAATCCAATATTTCACTCGACAGGTCCCAAACGAAAATTTCTGTTGAAAAAGATAATCCCATTGATAATGAGGGAAACCCAATCACAGAGGATGAAATACCCCCTGAAAACCTGGTGATCTACGTCGACCACCGGGAAGCTAATTCTCGTGTGGTTAGGGAGTTGAGCAATTTAGGGGTTAAAATGAAGTTTTCCACACTTGACGTGGCAGATTATCAGATTTCAGAGGATATAGGTGTGGAACGTAAAAGTGCACAGGATTTTACAAGTTCCATAATAGATAAAAGGTTGTATAAGCAGGCCAAGGATCTGTCTGAACAATTTAGCAAACCAGTTATAATAATAGAAGGAAAAAACATGTATGCTGGTGGATTACATCCCAATGCGGTTCGTGGATCATTAGCTAGTCTGGCGATAGATTATAGCATCCCCATAATACCCACCCGTTCCCCCGAAGATACCGCCGCGATGATCTACCGTTTAGCTATGCGGGAATTGGAGAAGGGATCCATGGATGTTCCGCTGCGTACCGAGAAAAAACCGCTCAGCCTGCAGGAACAGCAGATATTCATCATTGAGTCACTCCCCAACGTGGGTCCGGTGACGGCCCGTAAACTCTTAGAAAAATTTGGAAGTGTTAAGGGAGTAATCAACGCAGAAAAGGATGAATTAACCCAGGTTGAAGGTATCGGTAAAGTGATAGCCCAGAAGATACTGGATGTCATCGATTCTGATTTCATGTCCAGGAGAGCTGCACCAGATATAGAATTGAAATTATCTGATATTTTAGAAGAAAAATAAAATCTTTAGATAAATAAAATCAGTTTAAATTAACCATAGTAACGATTATAAAAAACGGAAGATGGAAAATGAGAATCCTAATAGACTCTAAGGGAAAAAAATACCCAGTAACCGATGAAGACCTACACACCAACTGGGGCTACATCAAAAAGGAAGACATCACCCTAAGCAGTGATGGTGATGTCCTGGAAACACATATGGGCCATAAATTCACCGTGATCATGGCGAATTTAAATGACTACATCGATCTGATGGAAAGGAAATGCTCAATCATCCTACCTAAGGATGTTGGGATTATAAATGCCTATACTGGCCTAGGATATGGACAGAAAGTTGTAGAAGCAGGAACTGGTTCAGGAGCAACCGCACTATACTTCGCCAACATCCTAGGACCCGATGGAGAAGTTTTCACCTACGAGGTTCGGGAAGACTTCGCCCAGATAGCAGGGAAAAACATCCATGAATTCGGTCAGGAGAATGTCACAGTGAAAAACCAGGACATCAAAGAGGGAATAGATGAATCATCAGTGGATCTGGTGTTTTTAGATCTTCCACAGCCAGGGGATGTTGTAGAACACGCTGTGAATTCGTTGAAAGTCGGCGGTTACCTGGCAGCTTACAATCCCTATATAGAACAGGTGATAACCCTCAACAAAGTACTTAAAAAGCAAGGATTTTCAGAACTGAAGACAGTAGAATGTATATTGAGGGAAATGGAAATTAAAACCAAAGGGACACGGCCTAAAACAAGGATGACAGGTCATACTGGTTATTTAACCTTTGCACGATTATTATAATAAAAAAATTGATAATAAAAATGTTAGTTAAAAAATTTGTTTAGTTAAAAAATTAATAAAATTAAATAAAAAAAATAAAATAAATAATTATAGAATAAATGATAATGAAATAATTAATAAATAAATATTAAATAAAGAATTAATCAATTAACTGATAAAACAGTCTTTTATCTATAAAGGTGAAGGTAAGATGGTTTTTTCCCAGAAAGATATTATTTCTATAAACGATTTCAGCAAAAAGGAAATCATAGATACTCTTAAATTAGCAGAAAAAATGGAGCCTATAGCTAGGTCCCAGGAAAAATGTGATATTCTTTCTGGAAAACTCCTGGGATCTCTTTTTTATGAACCATCCACCCGAACCAGACTTTCCTTTGAAGCTGCCATGCAAAGGTTAGGTGGAGGTGTAATCGGATTCGCAGAGGCAGGTGTCAGCTCAGCCACCAAAGGAGAAAACCTCAACGACACAGTCCGTATAGTAGCTGAATACACCGACGCACTGGTTATAAGACATGATATGGAGGGTACAGCACGCTACGTAGCTGAACAGGTAGATGTTCCTGTGATAAACGCTGGTGACGGTGCAGGACAACACCCTACACAAACCTTACTAGACTTGTACACCATGCAACGTTTACTGGGTGAAATAGATGAATTGCACGTGGCCTTAGTTGGAGATCTGAAATATGGACGCACGGTACATTCTCTGGCTTATGCATTGGCTAAATTCGATGTTAAAATGAGCTTCGTAGCCCCAAAAGAACTGCAGATGCCGAAGGAAATATTACATGACCTCAGTAAATCAGGAATACATGTGAATGAAACAGAAGACATCCACGACGTGCTGAATTACGTAGATGTGCTCTATGTAACCCGTATCCAGAAAGAAAGATTCCCTGACCCCCAGGAATACTCTAAGATAAAAGGCGCCTATTTAATCAATGCTAAATTACTGGAAGGCAGTAATGTAATAGTAATGCATCCGTTACCCAGGGTAGATGAAATATCGCATGACGTGGATAACACTCCTTACGGTAAATATTTTGAGCAAGCATTTTATGGGGTTCCTGTAAGAATGGCCTTGCTAAAATCTCTGATTAAAAAATAATTAATTTTACTTTTTTTCTGATTTAACTCCCTTTATAAACTTGATTTTTTAATTGAAGTAATAATAGTTAATTATATGGTAAATAAATTATTATAATAATAATATAATAATATAAATATTAATAATATAAATAAAATAATTAATAACTAATTTTATAATAATAAATAGAAAAAGGAGTTAAAAAAATCAGTTATTCGTCCATATAGCCTCTTCCAGTAAATCTGTATCGCACTGGAGATCTATTATATTGGTCCTGCCTTTTCCCCTTCCCCTAGATATAGTCTTAGTAGATATCAGTCCTAGCATTTCAAGTTCGTTTATGAAATCAAAGATCCTTCTGTAAGATACTGAGTCGCCTTTTGAAAACTCTTTATACACATCGTAGAGTCTTCCGGATGTTATTTCTTCACTTCTTTTGGTCAGGTAGAGTATGGACTCTAAAACTTTTTGCTGCTGGCTGGGTAGGGTCATTATGATGTCTGTGACTTTATTATGTTCGATGTATTCTTTAGCTTCCCTTACATAATCCTCATATACTACTTCAGAGCCTTTTTCATCTGCCATTTCTCCAGATGTACGAAGCAAATCCAGGGCGTAACGTGCATCACCCTCTTCTTTAGCAGCCATTGCTGCGCATAAAGGAATCACATCATCATTTAGAACACCATCAGCAAAAGATAGGTTAGCCCTATCTTCAAGTATGTCTACCAGCTGTTGGGCGTTATATGGTGGGAATACGATTTCCCTATCCCTTAAACTGCTTTTTACCCTGGGCTTGATGAACTGTTTGAAGTCTACGAAGTTACTGATGGAGGCTATAGAAACATTTTCTGTTCTGGTCAGGGTGTAGAGCAGTCCATCACCGTCATTTTTAAGGAGAATATCTATTTCATCAAGTATGATCATTAAAATCAGGTTTTTACCGAAAACATTCCTCTTAAATAGATCCCGGAAGGCATGTATAACTTCTGCTTTGGTCCAGCCCCTGTATGGGACGTCCTGACCTAACTGCTGACATAGACGTGCTATTACCTGGTATTCTGTGGTGTAATCTGTGCAGCGTATGTATTCCACTCTGACATTGATGTCCTTGTCCTTTGAAACGTCTTCCAATTGTTTTCTGGCGAATTTAGCCACAGCTGTTTTCCCAGTACCTGTCTTGCCGTATATGGTTACATCTGGTGGAGTAACTCCAGTCAACGCTTCTTTCCAGTATTTGGCCACTGATTTTATCTGATCTTCACGGTGTGGTAGGTTGTCAGGTAAAAACCTGTGGTCGAGATATTTTTTGCATTTAAAAACAGTTTTGCCGTCTAGTTCTTCGAATATGTTCAAATTTGCACGCCCCTAAAAATTTAAAGTTTAAAATATTCAGATCCAAACTCTGGGATCCCATTTGAGATTTTTGAATCTCCTGATCAAAAATCTTCTAAAGGTACGATGTTTACAGGTTTAACAATGGAAGCAGAAGTTAGTGATAACTTCTATAGATACGGGTCGTTGAAATCTCTGGGGGTCTGTTTCAAGTGTAAGTTTAAGGCTGTCTAAAAATTTTCATGAGGTTGATTTCAAGTGAAAAATGTGATGCAGAATAATGGTAACTTTTTTCAAAAAATTGGAGAGTTACCCTTCAAGTGTATTTACTTAATATTTTCCCGAAATTTCCGATTATTTTTAGACAGGGAGATGTATTGCAAGTGTAATTAACTTAATCTAAACCTTAATTTAAACTTTGTTATTATCCCTTTTACCAAAAGAAATATTACTTAGTAGTTTTTATGTAAAAATAAAATAAAAGTATTACGAATTTACAGTTGAAATTGACCTCTCTCTCTTTTTTTCACAAAAAGTTACACTTGAAATGCACCCCTTTATCCCCTGTAAAAAAAGTCAGAGAAATTATATATTACACTTGAAATTGATGTCTCTATCACCGTAATAAAAATTGGAAAAAATTTAACCAAAAAATTTGGTATTTTAATAATTGTTAGGTGTTAGTAATTAATTTAAACATACATACTGTCGGAAACTGCTCCGTCCCCTTCGTCACCCATACCAAATTTTTGCTGTATCTTCCATACACACTGTATTTTCGCCCGGAATATGGTTTTAATTACGGATATTAATCTGTCCTTACTTAAACCGTCGCCGTATATCTCTGAGGTGATTAAAAAACTTTCCAGGATGTTGTTTGGATGGGACAGCTGGAAGTCAACGTCTTTACTGTTCAGCATATACCTTAAATCCCAGATAAAATCCTCTTTTTTTGAATCGGAGAGCAGTTTCATTTCACTTGAATGTTCCGGGCTTACATTGGTAGCGCAACCAATCACTATAAGATCGGAAGCTCCTTTTGGTTGAATGACATCCATTACATTTTCTTCTGGGTAATTGATTATGAAATGGAAATTGGTATTGTCGTCTGGGACTTTCTGCCTGAATATTCCTATATCAGAAAGCCATTTTTGCACTTTATCTTCAATTTTTTGGGCCAAATAAATCACCTATAGTTTTTTGTTAAATTATCTTATGCTGGACTATTAAAGTTTTTATCTATTGATTCAATCGGAAACTAATTAATAAACCACAGAGAAAATCTGAAATATGGAACTTTTATCTGTAATCCTCCTGGCCATTATTTTGGATCTGCTCTGGGGCGAGCCACCGTCTTCTATACACCCTGTGGTTCTTATGGGGAGATTAATTGACTTTTTAAAACCTCACCTACTAAGATATAGAAATAAAAGTTCGGGGATCATTTTAACCGTGATTCTACTGGCAGTATTTACTATTCCCCTGTACTTCATACTCCAGTTATTACAATTTAGTGTAATAATCTACGTGCTGGTCGCCATTTTTATATTATTTACCACCTTCGCGATTAAAGGCCTCACCGATTCCGTAAAAAAGGTAAAGCAACAATTAAATGAGGATATTAACCTGGCCAGGCAATCAGTCTCTCACTTGGTTAGCAGGGATACTACTGATCTTTCAAAGGAAGGATTAGCATCAGCTGCTGTGGAAAGTTTGACAGAAAACATCACCGATTCGGTTATATCCCCTTTATTTTACACTTTCTTTTTAGGTGTTCCTGGTGCTATGGCTTATCGGGTTATAAATACACTGGATGCTATGGTTGGTTATAAAGACGAAATAAACAAGGATATTGGCTGGTTCCCAGCGAAACTAGATGACATAGCTAATTATATACCGGCACGACTCACAGGTATCCTTATGGTCGCCTCAGCTGCATTTATGGGCCTGGACTGGAGAAATTCTTACAGAACCATGATTGGAGAGGCCCGGAAAACTCCCAGTCCTAATTCCGGCTACCCCATGGCTGCTGCAGCAGGTGCACTGGGAGTACGGCTGGAGAAAAAGGGAGTTTACACCATTGGTGGGGGAAAAAACCCGTTAAACCCGGAAATAATAGAACAGGCGATTTTACTATCTCAGATTACCATAATATTTTTCTTGGTTATCTCCTTTATCATATATTCTGGTGTAATAATTGTTATAACCTGAAATGCTCTATTATAATATAGAATACCTTATTATAAAATTATAATAAAGTATATATTACTCTAAGTCAACTATTCACAAAAATCACAGTAAATTGATGATTTATGGACTGAAAAAGTAAATTCACAAAACAATCTAATACTATGTATAAGCTGATATTGTATATCCACTAGAATCTCCACCAAAAATTCTAAACGAAGGGCATAATATGAAGTTAGCCATCATCACCTTAACGTTACAGGGAGAAAAATTGGCCAGAGAGTTGAGCCACAAACTGGAAGATGACCCCACAGTTTTAAAGGTTGACCTTTACCATAAGCAGGTTAAAACCACGTTGCAGGATATTTTCCATAAATACGACTGTATATTGGGGATCATGGCCTCAGGAATAATGATTAGAAGTATCTGCCCCATTATTAAGGATAAAATCAGAGATCCGGCTATTTTGGTCATGGATGAGAAGGCAGGATACGTTATAAGCATATTATCCGGACACCTTGGGGGTGGAAACAGTTTCACGGAGAAAATAGCGGGGCTTACAGGGGCCGAACCAGTGATAACTACGTCAACCGACGTGAATGGTAAGATAGGCATCGATGCACTGGCTCGTAAATATTTCATGCAAGTGGATAATCCTTCCAATATTTTAAAGATAAATAAGGCTTTAGTAAGGGATGAAAATGTTGAGTTACAGGTCCCGCAACGGTTTGAGTATTTATTTAAGGATGAATTGGTGAAAAATTCATATAATCAGGTCACGTCATTAGATAATGGACATGTTATATCTTCAAATAAGATTGAAGCCTCTTTTAAGGATACAAAAATTACCCTTACACCTGAGAAAATAGTACTTGGCATCGGAGCCCGTAAAGGAGTCTCCCGGGAGACAGTGTTATCCGCTGCCCGACAGGCCTGCATTGATCTGGACATACCACTGAAAAGAATCGATCTAATGGCTACAGCAGAACCAAAAAAGGATGAAACCGGGATACTGGAAGCAGCAGAGGAACTGGGATTGGAGTTAGAGGTGTTCTCCCTGGACCAGCTGAAGGAATTCCTGGACCAGTCTAAGGATTTTCTTCAAGGGGAAATATCTGAATCACCCTTTGTAATGAGGACCTTCGGTGTGCCCGGTATATGTGAACCAGCCGCCCTTTTTGCTGCTGGCAAACAGGCGAGATTGTTATATAGAAAAACTAGTTTTAATAAAGTTACGATTGCAGTAGCGGTTTCTGATTCTTCCTACCACTAAAATTATTATTCTTACCACTAAAAAATAATTATTTTACAAGTTTTTTCATATTAAAAATAATGGGAATAAATATTATAAATCAAATCTGTAACATAATAAAGTTGGAAAAATTAGGTTATTTTATAGTTTTTACAAAAATTGATAATGGTTTTATAATATCAAAATAAAGCATTAGATTAACAATTTTTTGTTCACCAACTTAATAGAATTGTAATTCGGAGGAAGTATTTATGAGTAATGAAGAAACATTTGAACGTTGCAATCAAATATTACAACATATTATGGAAGACACCAGTGTCCCACGAAACATCAGGCGGGCTGCAGAAAAATCCAAGGATATCCTGGCTAATAAGGATGAAGAAGACACTATAAAGGCTAGTACAGTAATTTCTATACTGGATGAGATAAGTAATGATCCTAACATACCCATCCATGCTCGAACACTCATATGGAACGCTTTAAGCGAGCTAGAATCTGTTCGAGAACAATGAATTTATTTTTTCAATTTTTTAATCAGAAATAACATCTTTTTTAATTTAAAGAGTAACTTTCTAAATTTTTATTTACTATCAAAGACTTGTAAATTTTATTTTCTACCCAGGACTTGTATTACAAACCCTGTTTTGGCACTGCTTTCTGTGAACTCGGCCAGAAGAACAGCCTCAAAAATATCTGGACCCACAGTAACCACACCATGATTTCTTAAAAGCAGCACATCCTCATTTATCAAACCATCAGATGCTGATTCAACCAAATCTATGGAACCAGGGACGGTGTATTCTATCTCTGCTATATAAGGCGCCTTAATTTCTCCGAAACCTTCAAACCGGGGGATTTTTTTATCTGTAAATGAGAATCCTGTGGCGTATGGTGGATGGGTGTGTACTATTGCCTCTACATCTTCCCTTTTCCGGTAGATTTCCAAGTGCATACCAGTTTCAGAAGAAGGTTCACCATCACCTTCCATTTTTTCCCCATCTAAATCTGTAACTATCACGTTTCCAAGGGTAACATCCCTTAAGGACACGCCGCTGGGGGTTATTAAAATTAATGGATCATCATCAACCTCCTCAGGTACATCCACATTATTCGATGTATCAGGGATATTCCATACTTTCATGCTGATATTCCCGGATCTACCTGGCGTCAGTCCTTTTTGATAGATATAATGAGCCACCTCTGCCAACTGTTTTTTAGCTTTATTTAGAATAGAATACCCCCTTATTATTCATTTATCCTCTTATTATCATTTTATAATTATAAATTAAATTATCCGGTTTTAATTGAACTCAAGGTATTTAATTAGACTCAATTTATTAATTGAACTTCAAGATCTTCATGGTCCCCTGATTCAACACTGGAACTTGTGCAACGGTGGGCACGATGTTATATATCTTCTGGAACTCGGTCTGGGACTGGAAAGTGCCGCTGTTTACCAGGTGGATTCCTTTGTACTTCTTATAAGAATTGATATGCACGTGTCCGGTGTGGAGGACATCAGGCACTTCTTCAATCACCATATGGTCTTCAACCTCACTGGCCAGCGGGGTTCTCTCACCATAGATAGGGGCCAAATGCCTTTTTTCCAGGAGTTCTTTCATTATAATATCCGTATTCTGGTGACTCATACCCTTAACGGTCATGGCAAAGTCGTCAAAGCTCCGGCCATGGTAGATCAGTACGTTAATCCCATCTAAACCGACCATGGACGGGTTACTTGTAAATTTCACGTTCTTAAGTTTGTATAGGTCTCCGGCGTATTCTTCTGGAATGGCTGGTTGAGGCTCTGCTAGGCGTCCTGCGTCGTGGTTTCCAGGGGTGATTATGATCTGTACATCATCTATCTCTCCGAAGAGCCGGGCAGCTTCCTCGTACTGTTTATAAATATCTTTGATGGTGAGTTCCTTATCTTGATGGGGATAGACTCCGATTCCATCTACGATATCTCCCGCTACTATCAGGTAGCGTACGTTGCTGGCTATTTCCTGCTGTTCTTCATCACCGAATTCCCCGTTTATCCATTTGATGAACCGGTTGAAAGCATCGCCCTGGAAAGTGGAACTTCCTATGTGGGTGTCGGATAGAAAGACCATGGAGAAATCCATCTCTTTTTCGTCTATACGGGGTGTACCTGGATTAATAAGCTGGGATGCCATTATCAGGCTTCCCTTTCTGGTGCCTACCACCCCCAGCACTTCATCCTTAACCACCCGTTCTGCGTCTTCAAACAGGGAATGGTTCTCGTTATGGACCAGCACACTGGCGGTTCCGGTTTCATCTTCCACTTCGATGAGTTTATGGTTATTTTTAGTGTTCCTCACGTTGTTGACCATTCCAATAACGTTCACCACGTCCTGGATGTTTTCAAGTTCCTGTATGGATTGGGGGCTTTTCAGGTCCTTTTTCCTATTTAACATATCCCTTAACTTATGATATCTGCTGCCGAAGTAGGCTGTGAAATCCTTTATCTCTCCGTTAGTATAGGATTTCCGGCTGGAATCCTTTATTATCTCAATACCGTGGCTTTCACTCAGTTTACTTTGGTGTATTGGTTCGTAGTCGTCAGTTGTGGTCGTGATGTTATCGGTTTCAGTTGCATGGTTTGTGTTATCTGTTTCGGTTGTGTTATCGGTTTCAGTTGCCTGTGAGTCAGTACTGGTTTCTATGGCTCCGAAAGGGTCTGGTTCAAGAATATTATCAGTTGAAAAAGAGTCTGGTTCTGGGATACTTTCAGCACTTGGGATAGGAGCTGCTTGGATGCTGCTTTCACTAGGAGGGCTGTTTTCGTGAGGGGAACTGCTTTCACCGTTGGAATTATCCTTCCCTATCCCTGGTTTACTATCTTCAAGATACTGTTCCACCATTTCCCCGGTGAGAATCATTATATCTTCTCGTGGGAGGCCTAATCCGTGAATCAAGGATTCTGTAAATTTTAAAGCATTTTCCTGCTTTTTAATTTTCTGGTAGGCTGTGTCGTCCAGTAAAACTTCAGCTTCTACGAATTTGTTGATGATGGTCTCGTACATGAAATATCCCAAAAGCTTTTATTTTATTTAGATACGTTATAATTATAATAGTTAACCTCACATCTCTGAAAATAACATAAAATTACAGAATCAGCAATTAATCTTTTTACGAAGGAAATTCAATTTATAAAAGGTGATATCATTGAACAGTGCAGTTAAATACTTTTTACTTTTCATTTTATGCGTGGTGTTTTTTGAAGCAGGATTAATCAGTGCCAACACCATAGTCTCTGGGGAACCCCCAGATATAGGGAAATTGATAGATATGCAGTTGGATGGGATCAATTCCCTGATACACTTACTACAGGGGTCGCAAAACAGCACTCAGAAAGCCATAGACATCAACAATGAAAATGATGTAGCACAGGCTATCCAGAATAAGAGTGAGATGAATGGTGTTAATCTTCAATCTTTGTCGGCCCATACAAATGAAAGTACCAGAAACGAAAACATCACCGTTACCATCACTTTGATGGCTTATAAGACAACCACCACCAGCGGTAATAGTACTAATGGAAGTATCATCATCAAACCAGATGAAACGTACAGCATAACTGCTACAGCCATTGGTAAAGTGGAAAGTGGTGGAATTACAGTGGATCTAAACAGCATAGTGATCACCACCGTCCGTAAACTGTATAGTAACTCAGCAAACGGTACTTAAAGATTCGATTTACACTTATTTCCATAAAAAGGTGAATCCAGGATGATTAGTGTGGTGGGCATCGGCCCCTCCCGGGAAGACATGACCATACGGGCATTAAAGGCTATTGAAGAAGCAGATGTTATAATAGGCTATAAAGGTTATATTAAGCATATAAAAGACCTGGTGGAAGGAAAAGAAGTCCTCCCTAAGGGAATGGGGCAGGAATTGCTCCGAGTTGAACTGGCTGTGCGTGAAAGCCGGGAAGGTAAGAAGGTAGTCCTTGTATCCAGTGGAGATCCAGGGATTTTTGGAATGGCCAACGTCCTCTTCCAGTTGATGGGAAAGTATGAAGATGTGGAAGTAGAAGTTGTACCCGGGATATCGGCGGTTAACTTTGCAGCATCACTTCTAGGAGCCCCATTACATGATTTCGCGGTTATAAGCCTAAGTGATCTATTAACCCCCCTTTCTGAAATTAAATGTAAGATAAAAAAGGCCTGTGAAGGAGATTTCGTCATTGCTTTCTACAATCCTCGAAGTAAAACCCGTAAAAAACCGTTTTCTGAAGCCATTAGTATCTTACAGGATGAGAAAAAACCATCCACACCAGTAGGCCTGGTTAAAGGGAAAAATGGTGGGACTGATGTTAGGATTACCTCCTTAGAAAAACTTCCCACTGAGCAAATCGATATGTCCACCATCATCATTGTGGGAAATAGCATGTCCTATGTGGAGGACGGCTGGATGGTAACCCCCAGGGGCTATATGGTGCCCTATCCTTTACATCCCCTGGCTATAGAGTTTTATGAGAAATACCTGGCCGGTGAAGGTGTTGAAGGCCCTAATTTAGGGTGTGAATATTATCCCTGCCATTACCACCCCCAGAACTGTACCTTCTGTTACTGTCCGTTCTACCCATGTGGAGACCCGTCCACTGGGGGGCGTTGGATAAAAGAGAAGGGCGTATGGAGTTGTGAGGGTTGCACATGGATACATGAAGATGAAACAGTTGAGTGCATACAGGCCAAGTTACCATCGATAGTGCAAAACATCGACGACCTTAAGGAAAAAAAGAAAGAGCTATTGAAATTAAGAAGGGAATGTATAAGGGGTAGTGAATGCTGAGGGCATACTTGAAGTATGTGGGGTTAATTTTTTTATTGTAAAATAGGTTGATCTATTTCAAAATCTGAACTAATCTAATTATTTATTCCGTTCTTTTTTAATGGATTTTCGAAGTTCCACAGCATCTTTAAAGTTTTTATCCTTTAATATAGCTTCATCAACTGAAATAAGAGCATTTTCATAGTTTTTAAGACCATAAAGACTTTTGGCACGTAGGTAGAGGGCGAATTTGAAGAAGTCATCATTTTTGTTTTCATACCTGGCCAGGAAAAAGTCGAAAACCTTCCTGGCTTCTTTGTATTCTTCCATCAGCAGAAGAACATAACCTTTATTGTACCAGGCAAGGTTGTCACCAGCATCCAGTTTAATGACCTTTTCAAAGGATTTCAAAGCCGGAAGATATTCCTCTTTTTCCATGTAAGCTATCCCTTTACAGCTCCAGGCTGGTTTATACTTCTCATCAATTTTAATAACCATATCCAGGAGTTGTAGGGATTTATCGTACTCCTTCTTCTGTAAAAGTTCAAAGGCCTTTTTATAGTACAATTCCACGTCTTTGCCGGGCATTTACCCCTCACCACCTTTATCTCATAGTATGTTTGACAATTATTCTTTTCAACAATACTAATATACATGGAGTATTTTATTTTTTTAATTCATAAAATCTAAAAATCCAGGAATTCATATTATGAATGATGATAAAAATTAAAAGAGCCTACCAACCACCAGAGGAAGAAGATGGATTCCGCATTTTAGTGGATAGACTATGGCCCCGGGGTGTATCGAAAGATAAAGTTAAACTGGATTTATGGCTTAAAGAAGTAGCACCCAGTAATGAGCTGAGGAAATGGTTCGGCCATGACCCTGAGAAGTGGTCAGAGTTCCAAAAAAGGTACAGTGCAGAACTTAAAGATAAAAGGATTTTTTTATCTAAAATAAAAGACCTAGAGAAAGAAAAAGGGACAGTCACACTTATTTATTCTGCTAAAGATGAGGAACATAACGATGCGGTAGTTTTAAGGGATAAGCTTCAGATCGAAGAAGGTAAGAATGGTTCAGGATAAATCAAGGGAAAATAAAAGATAAGTTAAATATTGATTTTGATCTGCCCTTTAAACACCGTAACAGAGTCGCCTTCCATGAACGCACCTAATTTATCTCCTTCATGGTAAACAGTAATTTTAAGCTCTCCCCCGGGCAGGTGCACCAGGACCTCTTCGTCCAGGAGCCCCAACTTGTAACCAGCCAGTACTGTGGAGGTAGCTCCGGTACCGCAGGCTAGGGTTACTCCAGTCCCCCTTTCCCAGGTTATCATCTCCACTTCATCTCTTCCCAGGATACGTACGAAATGGGAGTTGATCCTCTGGGGGAAGGAGGGATGATATTCGATTTTTGGGCCGATGGTCTCCAGGGGTATGGAGTCTATATCGTCTGTGAAAGTTATTGCATGGGGGTTTCCCACGCTGAGCACGGTCATTTTGAATGTATCATCATCCACCACTATTTCCTGGTCGAGGAATTCAGTTTCACTGGTTTCCATGGGGATTTCATCTGGTTTAAAGGTGGCTGTACCCATATCTACTCTGATGCTGGTTACTTTACCATCATCGACAGTTAAGACGAGGTTTTTTATATCCTCCATGGTTTCCACCAGCATTTCCTCTTCGGGTAAAATGCTGTTTTCGTACACGAATTTGGCAAAGCAGCGTATACCGTTACCACACATCTCAGCTTCGCTACCATCGGCGTTGAATATCCTGAAACGAATATCCGCGTCGCTGGTTGTGGATAGACTGACGAATATAACCCCATCAGCACCGACAGAGAACCTTCTGTTACATAATTCTTCTGAAACGGTTTTCTTTTTATCTTCTGGGATTATCTCGGCTTTGGATTCGTCGATAACCACGTAATCGTTTCCTAGTCCGTGCATTTTAGTGAAATTTAAAGTTGTAGTCATGTTGATCAAGCTCTTATGATTTTAATGCCCATGTTATTTTAAAAGCCTCGTTGGCAGATTTTGTTTGGATAATATATCAGCGAACGTCTCCCTATCCCGGATCAGGTCCGATTCACCGTCTTTCACCAGGACTTCAGCTGCCCTTGGGCGCGAGTTGTACTGGGAAGACATGGAAAATGCATATGCACCTGCATTGAGGATGGCTAAGAGATCACCCTCCTTTAACTCTGGCATTGGCCGGCCCCGGGCGAAGAGGTCCCCTGATTCACAGATGTTTCCGGCGATGTCAATTTCCCGAGTAGGTTCAGCTAGCGGGTCGTTTGCTCGAACTATATGGTGATAGGAACCATACATTGTCGGTCTGAGCAGGGTGTTGAATCCAGCATCCACACCTGCGAATTTACGGTAGCTCTGTTTAATGGTGTTCACCCTGGTTAAAAGGTAAGAAGCATCCCCTACGATGTATCGTCCGGGTTCCAGGCATAATGTGGGGTTGCCCATGTTGTACTGGTACAGTTTCTCCTTAAACAGGCCAACGATTTCCTCTGCAAACTTGTTAATATCCAGTAATGATTCCTGGGGAGTGTAGGGTATCCCCATTCCCCCACCGAAATCTATGAAATCAAACTCTACACCAAGTTCCCGGTACACGTGGCCCGCGGTGTCCATCAGGGTGTGCACGGCTAGTTTAAATGGTTCCGGGTCGAGTATTCCCGAACCAATATGGCTGTGGATCCCCACTGGTTTGAAGCCGAGGTCAATAGCCTGTCTGTAGGCGTTTACAGCTTCTTCTTCCATCACTCCGAATTTACTCAGATTTCCACCGGTGATGCAGTGGTCGTGGTGCCCTGCACCTACTTTAGGGTTCACTCTGAAGGATATCTCCCTACCTTCAGCCCTGGATAATTTTGCAAGCCTTTCCAGGGCGGATATGGAGTCTAAATTTATCCTCACACCTGATTCAAGGGCGAATTTCAGTTCATCATCCGTCGTGTTGTTCCCGGTGAAGAGTATTCTATCCGGACTGAAACCAGCCAGGAGGGATGTGTATATCTCACCAGGAGAGACAGCATCTATACTGCTTCCCTCTTCCTCCAGGATGCGCATCACAGCCAGGTTGGTGTTGGCCTTACAGGCGTAAAATATTTTAAAATCCTTGTACTGGCCTGTGAAAGCTTTGTTAATTCTGTTATAGTTATCCCTTATCCTATCTTCATCAACCACGTAGAGGGGAGTTCCATACTCCTCTGCAAGTTCTAAAGCATCTACTCTGCCGATGCTTAAATTTCCCTTTTCGTTTGTTTTTAAATTAAAATCCATCCATAATCCTCCGTAAAGATAAATAATTGTACAATATATGTTTTGATAATATAAAAATGTTCAGTAGAATTCAAGTTATCTGGCATAAATTTTAAATAAGAAAAAAGAGCAGTGAATTTTTTAAAAAAGGGAAAATAAGAATTAAAGTGGTTAATCAGAGTACTTCTTCAACACATCACCCAATATACAGGAAACA
>Ga0334884_1003149_pt1 | contig 19285 bp, 15 predicted proteins | sample GraSluR1_MG_7_FD_207215 | JGI IMG/M metagenome (GOLD analysis project Ga0334884, IMG submission 207215) | Sludge microbial communities from methane-producing bioreactor in Wageningen University, Netherlands - Granular Sludge_12_05 R1 | ecosystem: Engineered > Bioreactor > Anaerobic >...
GCTCCGGGCGAATCCTTCTACAGAACAATGCTGGCGGGCAGACTGGCACAACAGGGCGATGCCGACGGGGGTTTCTCTATTCTGGCCCCCCTTCCGCCCCAAGGCTACTACTACTGGCAGGCACTGGCGAGGTGCCACGAGGCGGAGGGCTCTGCGGACCTTGCTGCGGAAGCTTTCCGGCAGGCCTTTCAAGCCCGCCAGTGCCCATCTTCCGCAGCTGACCTCGGCTGGTTTCTGTATCGGGCGGGAAGAGACCTCGTAAAGGCGGACAACTGCCCCGAAGCCGCGGCTCTGCTGGAGGAGGCGTCTAACCTGTGGCACTCCGACTCGTCCTGGGCCCGGGCCTCCGATTCGCTTCTCACCCTTGTCCGCAGGTTTATCCTCCTCGAAACAGGTTGGGAGAGAGTTAATTGAGACTCGGTCCCTTCACAATACCGCTGTGTTTGCTTATCTTCTGTTGCGGTTGTTCGCACCGGATAGGCGACGACCTCTGGAGCCACGGCATTTTCAGCGCGGCTGCTTCCGGAGCTGTGACTGCGGCAACGGAAGATTATGTCCTTGGAGTTTCCGTCTCTTTCAGCATCGGGCTTCTGAAGGAGGTTTACGATTTGCTTCGCGGTTCCGGGTTCTGTTTCAATGACCTTGCCGCGGATTTCGCCGGCAGTGTGGTCGGCGCCCTGGGAACAACGGCGGCAATGGAAGGATCATTTTGCTTGACAAGGTAGTGAAAATCCTCTTCGGTGACCGGCAGGCCAAACTCATGAAAACCTTCGACGGGCCTGTTGAACAGATTTACTCCTTTTCCGATGAACTGGAGCAGATGTCGGAGGAAGAACTTCAGGGCAAGACCATCGGGTTTCGAAGAAGGCTTGCCATGGGGGAAACCACCGACGACCTGATGTGCGAAGCCTTCGCTGTGGTGGTGGAGGCCTGTCGGAGGAACTGCGGCAGAAAATGGATGGTAACCGACCACGAAACGGAATGGGCCATGGTTCCCTTCCGAGTTCAGTTGAAGGGCGCCATCGTGCTTCACCGTGGAATGATCGCGGAGATGGCTACAGGCGAGGGAAAAACCCTGGTGGCTGTGATGCCCATATACCTGAACGCCCTGGAACTCAACCCCGACTGGATTGCCAGATCCCGGGAAACCCGGGGGGACGACCCCTCCCAATGGGTGTTCGAACCCATCGAAGGCGTTCCTGTAGGCGCGGGAGCACATCTGGTCACGGTAAACGACTATCTTGCCCGGCGTGACGCGGAGTGGATGGGGCCGATTTTTCAGTACCTGGGCCTGTCCATAGGGTGCATACAGGGAGGGATGGATCCGGATCAGAGACGGGCGCAGTACAACTGCGACATCACCTACGGCACCAACAACGAGTTCGGTTTCGACTACCTGCGGGACAACATGGCGGTCAGGCTCGAGCACCGGGTTCAGAGGAGGCACCACTACGCCATTGTGGACGAAGTGGACAGCGTTCTGATAGACGAGGCTCGCACCCCCCTGATAATCAGCGGCCCTGTACCCCGCTCCCGAAACAGATACAAGGAATTCCGTGACCAGGTCGCCAGGCTGGCGAGCCGCCAGACCGACCTGGTGAACAACATTGTCTCCGACGCCGATGACAGGTGGGAGGAGGGAAACTCCCACGAAGCAGCCACCCTGTATCTCAAGGCCAGAAGGGGCGCCCCCAAGAACAGGAAGCTGGCGAAAACCCTTCGCGACCCGGACAAACTCAACGCCATCAAGAAAGTGGAGGGGGAAAGGCTCAGAGACAAGAACATTCACGAGCTTGACGATGGGCTCTATTTCTCCATAGACGAAAGAGAGCGCTCCGTATCCATGTCGGACATGGGCAGAAAGCTTCTTTCTCCGGAAAACCCCGACTTCTTCCTTCTCCGTGAGATCGGCGACGAAATTGCCGAAGTGGAGATTCTTGAGATTCCCGAAGAAGAGAAGTTCGAACGCCGCAAACTGATCTATGAGGAACATTCCAGAAAAGCCGAAGCCCTGCACAACATCGACCAGCTTCTCAGAGCTTTTCAGCTCTACGAGAAGGATGTGGAGTACGTGGTTCAAGAGGGCGCGGTAATCATAGTCGATCAGTTCACCGGGCGGCTCATGCCTGGAAGAAGGTTCAGCGACGGCCTCCATGAAGCCCTGGAAGCCAAGGAGAAGGTGGAGATCCGGTCTGAAACCCAGACCCTGGCCACCATAACCATTCAGAACTACTTCAGGATGTATGAGAAGCTGTCTGGAATGACCGGGACGGCGGAAACCGAGGCCGAGGAGTTTGAAAGCATATACAAACTGGAAGTAGCGGTGATACCCACCAATGTTCCGGTGATAAGGGTGGACCACAATGACCGGGTTTACCGCACCAAGAGGGAGAAATACGCCGCCATCATAGACGAGATACAAAGGCTTCACCGGAGAAACCAGCCTGTTCTGGTCGGAACGGTTTCCGTCGATGTTTCCGAGGTTCTTTCCAAGCTGTTGAAAGCCCGGAAGATTCCCCACAGCGTTCTCAACGCGAAGCATCATCAGCAGGAGGCGGACATCGTAGCCAGGGCAGGGCAGCCGGGTGTGGTGACCATCGCCACCAATATGGCCGGCCGGGGTACGGACATCAAACTCTCGCCCCAGGTCAGGGAGATAGAAGACGGCAGCGGTGAGTCCGGCGGGTTGTTCGTGATTGCCTCGGAACGCCACGAGTCCCGAAGGATAGACCGGCAGCTTCGGGGAAGGTGCGGCCGTCAGGGTGACCCGGGCGCGAGCCGCTTCTACATGTCCCTGGAAGACGATCTGTTCAGGTTGTTTGCCAGCGAGAAACTGATAGACTTTCTGAAAAAGGGACAGGACAAGGATGGCGAACCCATTGAGCACCCCCTTCTCAGCCGCTCCATTCAGCAGGCCCAGAAAAGGGTGGAGCAGTACAACTTCGGGATAAGAAAGCATCTTCTGGAGTATGACGACGTCAACAACCGGCAGCGGGAGGTCGTTTACAGCCTCAGGTCCCGCTCCCTGACCGGTGAGGGGCTTCGTGAGGAAATTCGCGACATGATCTTTTCGGTGGTGACGGCGGAGGTGGAAAGCGCGGTTCCCGACGGCACCGAACCCCATGAATGGAGCCTGGACAGGGCGGCTCTGGCCCTGCGGGACCTGGCCGGAGCGGTGTTCAACTTTCAGGGTATCGAAGACAGGTTTCGGGAACCCGAACCCCTCAGAAACTCCCTGGCGGAAATGGTTCTTTCCTATTACGACCAGAAGGAGACCAAGCTTGGCGAGAAACTCATGGTCGATCTTGAGAAATGGGCTGTTCTAAGTTCCATAGACGAGCTTTGGCGGGAGCATCTATACTCCCTCGACCACCTCAAGACCGGCATCGGCCTCCGTTCAATCGGGCAGCGCGACCCCCTGGTGGAGTTCAAGAAGGAAGCCTTTGAACTCTTTGAAGAACTGCAGAACAACATAGACAAACAGTCGGTTCGAAAGGTTCTGAGCCTTTGGCCCGCCGGGATGATGAAGCGGGCGGACCAGCCGGTGGGACAGGCGGTAAGACCTGGCCTTGCAGGGCCGTCACCGGTACCCGGGGGGCAGCAACCCGCGATGGTAACCGTGAAGAGGGATGACCCGAAGGTTGGAAGAAACGACCCGTGCCCCTGCGGAAGCGGCAAGAAGTACAAGAAGTGTTGCGGCGTCTGAACCATGAAAGGAGACGAAAATGTCTGATCACAGAGGGAAAGGCGAACTCTGGGCCTTTGTGGCCGGGGCTCTCGCCGGCGGAATCGCTGCCCTGCTGCTGGCTCCCGCCAAGGGCGAGGATACCAGGCGGAAGATAGCCAGCACCGCCGAGGATCTTTACGGCAAAGGTGAACACCTTTACCATCAGGGTATTGAGAAAGCCGGAGATCTCTATGAAAGCGGAAAGGCCAAAGCCGGGGAAGTGAAGCACAAGATGGAGGATGCGGTGGATTCCCTCAAGGGGAAGCATTCCGAAGGCAAAGCCAAGTAGCTTGACCCTGGTGATTTTGGGCGATGGCGCAGTTGGCCGGGGCTTGGCCGTCGCCCTTTCCGGGGAGGATGTTTTTCTGGCCGGACCGCCGGGAACCCCCCGAAGCCGCGCTACCCTGGAAGCACGGGGTTTCTTCAGTGGAAGGAACACCGTGGAAACCGGGGATATACACCACGCCCCCAGGGGAGTTCCGCTGATCTGCGCCCTGAAGGCCTATTCCATAGCCGGCGCCCGGGATGGAATGCGTGCGGCGAAGCCCCTTTGCATTCTCAGTGTAACCAACGGCCTTGAGTTATGGGAATCCTGGGGCGATTACCGCCCGGAACCGGTAGTGCTCACCGCGGGCTTCAGGATGATCAGTTCGCAGGTGGTTGCCAGCCCTGGAAAACTGCTGGTGAAAAAGGGCGGCTTCGGGGAGACAATACTCCACAACCCTTCCATCCCCCTTGAGTCCGAGATCGATATTGAAGCTCTGGTGAATGCCAAGTGGCTGGTCAACAGCGTTATAAACCCCCTGGGCGCGCTGACTGGCCTGCCCAACAACCGGCTGCTGAAGGCGGGCCTGGGACCGCTTGTGGAGAGGCTGTTCAAAGAGCTTTCCCGGGCTGTGCCGGAAAACTGTCATACCAGGGCCAGGGCCATGCTGGGCTATCTTCTAGAATACTCCGGAAACCACTGCAGCATGCTTCAGGATGTTCAAGCGGGCAGGCCCACCGAGCTTCCGTGGCTGACAGGAATCGCGAAAAAAAGGCTGCCGGGCCGTTGCCCGACAGCCGATACTCTGTGTATGCTTCTTGAAGCTAAAGCCTGAGCATCCTTGTGGTGGCCACAGAGTTGCCCCTGGTGGCGGAAACGGTGTAGACCCCGGCTGGAAGATCCTCATTCAGCAGTACCGTTCCATCTTCCGCAACTCCCTGCCACACTGTTCTGCCATCGATGGAGTACACGGTTATCACCGACCCGGAGTCGAACACATTTATCAATGCGGGCCCCCTGGAAGGGTTGGGTACCACGCTTATCGGTTCCTCCGCGGGCTCCTGCGGTAGCCCCCCCCCCTCGATACCTGTCAACAGAGAGTTGTCGAACCATAGATTCTCCATGGTGGAATCTATGTAGAAGAGTCCCTGAATCGCCGCAAGGCTGCCGTAACGGACCACCGCCGGGTGTTCTGTGAAGGCGGTATGGTCATTTCTCTGTTCGAACTCTATGGAAGCCGTCTGGGAAAGGTTCAGCGCGGTTCCGGAGTATACGGTGCCTGCGGCGGTAATGTGGGAGACCACCACCCTTGACGAGCCCGGGAAGATGTCTGCGAAGGGAAACAGACCGGGCGCGATGGCTTCAGGAACGCTCCATGAGGCCGCTTCATTCTGGGAGACCGAGAGCATCACCATGTTGTCGCTGCTGTGCCAGAACACGCCTATTGTCCCGCCGCTGCCCGCCTCCCATACCGGAATCGGGGAGGCGTTTGACGGAGCGGCGGCCACCACCACCGGAGCGCCGTAACCGCTTTCGTTTCCCAGGGCGCACATCACCGCCTGCTGGTCAATGTCGTACCAGACCGCGGTTACGGAGTTGCCGGGACCCCTGGTGGCGGAGACCCTGCGGGCGTTGGAAGCAAGCTGAGCAGCCGGGGACCAGGTTGCGCCGTTGTTGCTGCTGCTGCTGACGAACAGATTGTTGGCATCGGTCTCCATAATCACATGGTAGTATCCGCCGCAACCCGGGTTGACGGTGAATGAGCGGATGGGTCCCATGCCGGGGTAGGATTTGTCAACATCGGCGAAAGAAATATAGGAGAGGGTGCTGGCGGAGTACTTGTAGCAGGTTACGACAGAGGTGTTGAATGCGGTTCTGAGAAGGACGAACACCAGAATCTGCTGGCCGTCATTGCAGAATACCACCCGGGGTGTGTAAGCGGTGTTGCCTGCCCCGGTGGTTGTAAAGGCGGAAAGGGTCCAGTTCTCCCCGTTGTCGGGGGATTTCCGAATGACGATACGATCACCGGCCGGATCGCCGGGAAGGTGTTCCACCGCGGTGGCGTATACCCCGGCGTCGGAACCGTAGAGACCGTCGTAATTCTGGTATCCGATTCCCGGAGAAGTAAGACCGCCCGGGAATGTCCAGATGAGAAAATCACCACCGGCGTCCGGCTGGGAAGCCACCGTAAAAGACAGTATGAAAATAAGTAATATTGATTTGGACATGACTACCCTCCCGGGCTAATCGCGAAACACTTTCAACTGTATCAATTATTCTTGTAAGGGGAGTCAAGCGCAAGGGGGCAATCAGGGGCCTATTCTTCGTCGGGTTCTCCCATGTAAACATCCTTTTCGAGGATCTGCCAGGCGGGCTTGCCGGTGAGTTCACCCAGGTCTTCCAGAACATCGTGCTGGGACTGGTCGAGGATCAGGGATTGCCTGAACATTTCTATGGCTTCCTCTTCCTGTCCCTGAACCATGTAAAGCCTTCCCAGCGCGTTCAGGGCCTGGGTGACCTCGGGGTCAAGCTCTACAGCCTTCTCGAGATATTCAATGGCAAGTTCCAGCATTTCCTCTTCGTCCTGCTCGGTTCCCCACAAATCAGCCGGGGGAATGTTCTCCAGAATGGCGTGGCCCCAGGCGAGTCCCAGGCCCAGGAAGGCTTCCGCGTTCTCCGGGTCGAGCATGAGAACCTGGTCGTAGTGGGGAAGCGCTTCCGACGGATTGTTGTCTTCCATGTACATACCTGCAAGGCTGATTCTGGCGTCGATGTCTTCCGGGTCAGCGTCGACTGCCTTTGCAAGCCTGTCGTAAAGGGCTCGGCGCTCTGTCATCCCTGTGAAACCTCCGGTGTTCTGGCCTCAGAGTATCGGCGTCAATTATACATATCCCCGGTGTCCGTCAAGCCCCCCGGGAGAAAACATGAAACTCACCGATGAAATTCGCCGTTTGAAGGGCGCAGGACCCGCCAGGGTTGAACTGCTCTCCCGGATGGGGATCACTCTTGCGGGAGAACTCCTGTTGCATCTTCCCAGAGCGTGGCTGGATCGGAGGACGGTGGTTCCCATAGATTCCGCCCGGCTCGGCGAAACCCTCACGGTTGCCGGTACCGTGACAGAGATCAGGCGCCGGCGTACCGGCAGGGGCAGGGTGATTGTTGAAGCCCTTCTGTGTGACGGAGCGTTGATGAGACTGGTGTTCTTCAATGACGGCTTCCCGGCAGCCCGTCTTGAGAGGGGGATGCAGCTTGTGGCCTCGGGCACCGTAGAGACCTTCAGAGGCTTTGCCATGATTCACCCCGATCTGCTTTTCCCACCCTCCGGCAAAGAGCCTGAGGCTCCGGGGATGCAGCCCCTGTACCCCCTTACCGCCGGACTGACCCAGGGCGTGATGCGCCGGATCGTGGGGTATGCCCTGGATATCCTGGAGTCTCCTCGGGAGATTCTGCCGGCTTCGGTTCTGGCTCGCGGGGGTTTCGGTGACAGGAAGGAGCTCTTCAGAGCGGCTCACTGCCCTTCGAGTCCGGACGAGGCCCGGGGCGCCAGGGATCTTCTGGCACTGGAGGAGCTTTGCCTCTATCGCTGGGCGCTGGGGCTGATTCGGGCCAGGGCTCGAAGGGATCCCGGAATACCTCTTTCATGCGGCCCGGAAAACGCCGCTTCGTTCTCCGTTAACCTCCCCTGGCCCCTGACCGCGGCCCAGGAGCGGGTAGTAGGGGAAGTTCTGTCGGATCTGTCGTCTTCGGAGCCGATGCGAAGGCTTGTTCAGGGGGATGTTGGTTCGGGGAAGACCGTAGTGGCCGCCGCCGCATGCGCCCGTTGCGTGCTTTCCGGGCACACCGCTGTGCTTCTGGCGCCCACCGAGGTGCTGGCGGTTCAGCACCACCGAAGCCTCAGGGGCTTTCTGGGCTCATGGAGAGTTCCGGTTCACCTTCTTACAGGCGGTACGGGGGCCGCAGCCCGCAGAGTGCTGGCTTCATCCATGGACGATTTTCCGGGCTCGGTGCTTGTGGGCACCCACGCGGTTCTGGAGGACTGGGTTCCCCTGAAACGCCTCGCACTGCTTGTTGTGGACGAACAACACAAGTTCGGCGTGATGCAGAGGGAAAAGCTTACAGCCGGAAGGATACCGAGACCCCATGTACTGGTGATGAGCGCCACTCCCATTCCCAGAACCCTGGCCATGACCGTTTACGGTGACCTTGACCTGTCGGTGATCGACGAAATGCCTCCGGGCAGGGGAAAGGTGGTGACCAGGATAGTCAGCGGGATGGAGAAAAGAAACCTGGCTTCTTTCGTCGTGGAAAGGCTGGCTCGCGGGGAAAGGGCATTCATGGTCTACCCCCTGAAAGAGATGAGTGAGAACATTCCCGCACTGGATGCCGAAACAGCTTATGAACGGGTTCGGAACGGGCCTCTGGGAAGGTGGGGCGCCGTACTTCTGCATGGCGAGATGACCCCCGGAGAGAAAGTGGAGGCGGTAACCGCTTTTTCCTCGGGAAAGGCAAGGGTCCTTGTGAGCACTACGGTGATAGAGGTTGGAATCGATGTTCCCGAGGCCACGATCATGGTGATATCCGGTGCGGCAAGGTTCGGCCTGAGCCAGCTGCACCAGCTTCGGGGACGGGTTGGAAGGGGAACCGGAGATTCCTGGTGCTTTCTGGTGATGGAAGATTCTGAATCTCCGCAGAGCAGGGCAAGGCTGCAAGCGCTGGCGGAGACTTCCGACGGCTTCAAAGTGGCGGGAAAGGATCTTGAACTCAGAGGCCCGGGACAGGTACTGGGTACAAGACAGCACGGCATTCCCGAGTTCAGGGTGGCGGACCTTTCCCGGGACATTGAGTTGATGGAGCGAATCGACCATATTCCAGCACCGGAGGCAGATCAACTGGAAATCATCATTCGGGAGGAGAGTTGGCGGTTCGGAGGACTTGCGTTTCCCGGTATATGAGGTTCTCTTCCGGGCTTTGCCGCGGTCTCGCCGGGGGGTTGACATGGATTCCTCCGGTGTTACCAATTAGGGTTCCGGTAATGAAGGCAGCAATCGGCGGCGGGGGATGCCGTTTGCCCTGATCTGATTCACCCCTGTTCACGGGAGGGGACATGGTTTCACCAGGCATGAAGAAGAGGGCTGAGCAGCTAGTGGCCAGGGCCGGTGAACTGGCAAGGGCGGGCAACAGGGAAAAGGCTCTTGCCGCTCTCCAAAGGGCTGCTGAGCTGGATCCCGAAAACGATCTGATCCAGAAAGGGATAGCGGACCTGGAACGGGAACAGGCTGCGATGCGGAATTTTCGCATAAGCAGATCTTCCAGGGCTCACTCCAATGTGGGACAATCCTCTCCTGCGGATTTCGTCTCCGAGTGCATCAGGAGATCCGACGAAGCACTTGCGGATTCTGATGAGGTGCGGGCACTGCAGGAGCTTGAAAGGGCGAAGCGTCACGATCCCGAGAACAGGGATGTGAGCAGAAAGATTCAGATCCTTCGCAGACAGATCAAGATAAGCGGCCTGTTCGACATGGCTGTGGCGAAACTCGCCTCCGATGATCCCGCCGAGGCGGTTGCAGGAGCCAGGAAGATTTTCGGACTGTGGCCAATGGCTCCGGTTCTGCCCGAGCTTCTCTCAAGAATCGAAACATACTCCGCATCCGGGGGAAGGCGCCCTGTGCCTCCTTTGGAAAAAGCAAAGACACGGCCTTCCAAAACGGCCGCATCGCCGGCCGCGGGTGTCATCGCCTCGATTCGGGACAGGATAGCGAAGAACGACTACAAGGAAGCCCATCGCGAAGCACTGAAAGCCTCGTCCGACTATCCCGAAGACGCCACAATCAAGGATATCCTGTCGGGTCTCGAAAAGCTTCTGAACAAGCGTTCGGAAGAGAAGCCGGCTCCGGCAGCGGCGATTCCGGCGAAAAAGCCCGATATGGCCGATGCTGCCCCCGAGGCTGTTCCAGAACGGAAAGCCGAAAAGAAGAAGGGATTTCCGGTGGGAATCGCGGCTGCGGCGTTGATTCTGGCCCTGGCCGTGGTCGTGTTCGTGTTCTGGAAACCCTTCGGTCCACCTGATGTCGAAATAGAGGCCCCGGTTCGAGCGCCTTACTCGGTTTCATTCACCATCGAGGGCGTTGAAGACCCCCATGTGAGTCTTGACGGAGCCGAAATGCACCCGGACCCTGAAACAGGGCTGTACTCATTCTCCGATACACTTTCCGCTCCCAGGGTTCTTGAGGTGCGTGCTTCGGGTTTTGAAACGCTGATTTCCGTTATTCAGCCGGAACCCGGAGTCACTCTGGATGTTGGGGTTCTTGAGCCTGATTCCCTGGGCACCAACACCGTTTCCGTTGCCTTTTCACCCCTGATGCCTTCCGGGCAGCCCCAGCCCGACCCCGGGCAGGTTACCTGGCTGGTGAACGGAAACGCCGTGACACCCCCTGTCGAACTCCCGACCGGTGTCCATGTTTTCCAGCCGGTGATGGCAGGCTTCAACTCTCTTCCCGAATCGGTCCTTGTGGACTACTCCGATGAAATGCAGCACTTCAGTCTGGCGCTGCTTTCCCGGGCGGAATCCCAGATTGTGCTTACCCTGGGTGCGGATGTTCCGGGTACCGCCAATTTCGACATCAACGGTGAGAGAGTGGGAAGCGGCGTCAGGAGGGTCGCCCAGGTTCTTCCTCTGGGTACCCATACGCTTCGGGTCACCATGGAGAACCGGGAACCCTGGACGGAGACCATAAGCCTCACCGAAGCCGGGTACTCCCGTACGGTGGTGCCGGTGGAGATTGTTCTCACCGGAAGGCTTCTGATAGGTCCGGAGCCCTGGGCAAACGTATTCATAAACGGAGAGGCCCGAGGCCAGACTCCACTGCCTCCCTTTGAGTTGCCTGAAGGAAGCTATACCGTCAGGCTTTCCAACCCGGACTACGAAGACCAGGTGACCACTGTGAACATCGCCGCCGGAGAAGACACCAGCATTCGTTACACCGCCAACCCCGTCGAGGTCACACCGGACGAAATCCTGCCCCCTTCGGACGAACCGGTCATCCCTCCGTTCCCCATTTCCCAGACTGCGCCTGTCACACCCAGTCTTGCTCTTGAGAGAGGGGATGTTCACGGATTCGTGACCCTCGAGGTGAGGGTGGGCACCGATGGCAGGGTCAGAGATGTGACCGTAATCAATGATCAGGTGGGCCTGGGGTGTGGTCAGGCCGCGGTGGACGCGGTCAGGCAGTGGGTTTTCAACCCCGCGACCCAGGGCGGAGTTCCGGTGGAAATCACCACCACGGTCCAGGTCCGATTCGACGTGGATTAGAGGCCCGGAATGTATGGTTTCGGCAAAGGCGTGTGGACTCCCTCCGTGGATGTCTACGGCGGTGGGAACCAGACTGTGGTAGTCGTCGAGCTTCCGGGTGTGAGTTCCGATGAAACCCGTCTGGATGTGACCCCGACCACCATTACTGTGAGCGGAACCCGCAAGAGTCTCTCCTTCCCCGAGCTTTCCCCCCTGGGACTGGAGATTCTCTCCGGTCAGTTCGAACGGGTTATCCAGCTTCCGTCCAGGGTGGACACTTCGTCGGTGGAAGCAGTTCTTGAGAACGGGCTGCTGATGATTACACTGAAGCATGTTTTCCCGACCACGGTTTCCATACCCGTGAGGGACCCCGGAAAGGAAGAATGAAAAGGGACGGCTCGCTGATAATCCCGCTTTATGTGCTCCCCGAGGGGATTCTTATGCCCAACATGGTGCTTTCCCTCACCGTGACCGATCCGGACCAGATCCGAATGGTGGATTTTGCCGTGAGGGATGAGAAAATCATTGGTGTGGTAGCCACCGATCCCGACACGAACCGGGGTTTCAGCGTGGGCACAGCCGCGGGGATAATGAAGCTTTACCGGTTCCCCGGCGATGTGGTAAGACTGAGCCTTCGTGGGCTGTTCCGATTCAGGGTTGTGGAACCGGTGCACGGCTGGCCTTTCAGCATGGGCGGCGTCGAAAGGCTTGAAACGGTTTTCCCGGAGGATACCGATGAGATTGAGGCCTGGCGAAAGGCGGTGGAGCTTCAGCTGCGGCGGATCATGGAGCTTACCCCCGGTATTCCCGACGAGCTTCAAATGCTTACTCTTCTGCGTGATCCGGAGAAGCTGGGTTTTGTGGCGGCCGGAGGCCTGGAAGCGCCGGTGAATGAGAAACAGCGTATTCTGGAAGAGGACAGCATAGTTCAGCGGCTTCGAATTCTCAGAGACATGATGTCCCACGAGATTCAGGTGCTGAAACTGAGAGACATGATCCAGTCCCAGGTCCGTTCGGAAATGGACAAGGACCAGAGGGAGTACTACCTCAAGGAACAGATGAAGGTCATTCAGAAGGAACTCGGTGACGAAAACGAAAATCCGGAAGCCCTCGAGCTGCTGAAACGGCTGAAGGAAACCGATCTGCCCGATGCCGCCCGGGAAGCCGCCGAGGAAGAGATAAAGCGCCTCAACAGAATGCATCCGGGAGTTCCGGAAGCATCGGTGACCAGAAACTACCTGGAGTGGCTTCTGCAGCTTCCCTGGAACACCTTCACAAGAGACAGGCTTGACCTTGGCCGGGCGGAAAGAATTCTCGATGCGGATCACTTCGACCTCAAGGATGTCAAGCAGCGGGTTCTCGAGTTTCTGGCGGTGAGGAAACTGAACCCTTCCGGAAAAGCGCCCATCATCTGTTTCGTGGGTCCGCCCGGCGTGGGGAAGACCAGCATGGGAAGAAGCATCGCCCGTGCCCTGGGAAGGAAGTTCTATCGGCTAAGCCTTGGCGGAATGCACGACGAGGCCGAGATTCGGGGGCACCGAAGAACCTACATCGGAGCCATGCCCGGCAGGATCATACAGGGTCTGAGGGAGTGCGGAACTTCCAACCCGGTTTTCATGCTGGACGAGATAGACAAACTGGGCAGGGACTTCAGGGGTGACCCGACTTCAGCCCTGCTTGAGGTTCTGGACCCGGAGCAGAACAACACCTTCCGCGACAACTATCTGAACATTCCCTACGACCTCAGCAGGGTTAAGTTCATCACCACAGCCAACACGCTGGACACGATTCCCGAGCCCCTTCTGGACCGGATGGAGATCATCCGCATTCCCGGTTACACCGAGGACGACAAACTCGAGATCGCCCGGCGCTACCTGGTCAAGAGGCAGATCACCGAGAGCGGTCTTACACGCAGAACCATACGCTTCACTCCCGATGGGCTCAGAACCATCATAAAAAGGTACACCCGGGAAGCCGGTGTAAGGGAACTGGAGCGGAGCATCGGCAGCATCTGCAGGAAGAACGCGGTTCGGGTCGCCGGGGGAGACCTCGGCCAGGCGGTGGTGGTGGGAAAGAGGGTTCCCGATTGGCTGGGACCATGGAAGTTCATCCACGAACCGGCACTGGAGAAACCCCAGATTGGTGTCTGCACCGGCCTCGCCTGGACCCCACACGGCGGCGAGATACTCTTCATCGAAACCGTTCTCACCGAAGGCAGCGGCAAGCTGGTGCTGACGGGACAACTGGGCGATGTCATGAAGGAGTCCGCCCGGGCCGCCCTCAGCTGGATCAACTCCACCGGACGCGCCGCGGGCCGCGACCTTTCCCGTACCGATGTGCATGTTCATGTGCCCGCCGGCGCAACCCCCAAAGACGGCCCTTCAGCCGGGGTAGCAATGGCTGCGTCAATTCTCAGCGCGATTACCGGCGCTCCCCTGAGGTCGGATACCGCCGTCACAGGAGAGATAACCCTTCGTGGAAGGGTTCTACCGGTGGGAGGCATAAAGGAAAAAGTACTGGGAGCCCTGTCGGCGGGAGTTGCCAGGGTTGTCATACCAGGAGACAACTCCAGGGATCTGGCTGAGATTCCGAAGGAGCAGCTTTCCCAGATGGAGATACTAACCGTTGACACTCTGGAGCATGCAGTGGAGATGCTCCTGTGCCGGGAGGAACCCGATGGATAAAAGGATTCTTTTCTTTGCTCTGCTGGCGCTTGCCGCATCGGGATGCAAGGCCCCCGCCGACCGGATCGTCACCGGCGACGGCGAGATCGTTATTGGAAGGCTGGAATCCCTCGGGGATGGAACAGCCCGTATTGCCGGAGTAACGGTATCCGTTCCCAGTGCTCCCGCCCGGGTCTGGGGCCGCAGCGGCTCAACCCATTACGGAACCGTGGCGGTATCCGGCAGAACCCTTTCGGTGCGCACTTCTGGCGGAACCGTGGAAATGCCGCTCAGTTCGGTTTCCATGATCCTCTGGGGGGAAACCACCGTTGAGTCCCGGGTTTTCGATGTTCCCGCCAGGGCAGGCTGGATATGCACCCATCTTCTGGTGACCCCGGGGGATTTCATCACTGTCTCCTCAGGGGGAAGAACCCTCACCGAGGCGGGTTACTCGGAACCTGACGGCATTGAAGAGTTTTCCTCGACGGTTTCCCTGGCGCCCCAGGCGGTGGGCGGGTCGCTGGTTATGAGGATTGGTCCCGAGGGTGATGTAATCCAGGTGGGGTCTCACTGGTCTGGAAACGCTCCCGCCGGCGGGGAACTTTTTCTCGCGGTGAACACTCTCCTTGAGGGGGAGGGGGCCTCTGAAGGCCGTTACACCGCGGTGGTCACCGCGGGTTCCCGGCCGGGGAGGGGTGCCACTGCAATTTTTCCCGGGGGGAAGCACAGCTTTTCACTGTGAGCTTTATTCCCATCTGCGACCACTGCGGTTGACGCGGTGCGTTTTCGGGCTTAGTATTTATGAAGTTATGATATTGGTGCCGAAACAGCTTCAAGTGGAGTGGGAGGTTGGGCAATGAAAATAGCTGTGCTTCTTATGGTTACTGTTGCTGCGTCATCCATCGCCGGTGATTATGTGGTGGGCTTCGGCGACACCCTTTGGGAGCTTTCGCTGAATTTCTACGGCACCCCTCTCCGCTGGGAGGAGATTCTCGCGGCGAACCCCCATGTTCGCGGGCCCCGATACCTCTATCCTGGAATGGTTCTGAATATCCCCGGTGCCGGTTATATCGGTGCGCAGTCGGGTTCCGGGTTCTATTCCGCTTCCGTTCCCACTGCCGTCGGGAGCGGTCGCGCCAGCGAGCCCATTCTCAGCCGTCTTCAGAGGGAGGGGGCTGGAATGGTATCCTTCGACACCGTGACTCCCCTGGCCACGGTAGTTCAGGTGAACACAGAAGAGGAAAGGGAACGAAGGTTTGCAACCGCGCTTCCCGGCGACATTCTCGAGATCGACTATGGTTCCAGTCAGGGAGTTGAGGTCGGGCAGGTTTTCCACCTGATCCGGGAGGGCGAATGGGTTACCGATCCCTTCTCGGGAGACAGGGGTCGGGTCTACCGGGTTGCCGGGGTCTGCAGGGTTCTCGAAACAACGCACGCAACAAGTATCGTCAAGCTTGAGCACGCTTATCTTGGGGTCAGGGAAGGCGACTTCGTGGTCCCTTACAGCAGTGTCGGCGAGGTTTACATAAACAACGAGCCTGTGGCGGGGAACACGGCGGTACATGTTCTGGCGCTGAAAAACCCCGACAATCGCAGCGCATACGCATTCGATGTGGTTTACATCAACGCCGGAAGCGAAGCCAGATTCAGCCCGGGGGATGTGTTCTCGGCCTACACCTACGGCGAGCAGGTTGAAACCAGGGGAGGGGAAATCATCGTAACCGCAGACATCCCCATTGCCGACCTGGTGATTCTCACCACCGAGAGACGGTCCGCCGCAGCCCTGGTGGTAAGCAACCGCGCGTCGAGGCTGATTACCGCCGGTGACAGGCTTTACCTGGTGCGAAGCCAGGTTGCGCCCACAAGATAAGCGGCAATGAACTGGAGGGTGGTTGCCCGGGGACGAACCCCTTCCGGCGAAGCCGTGGTTCATCTCTGTTCCCGTACCGGCCTTCCCGCCTCCGATGTTCGAGAGGGCCTGGTTTCACCCGGCGGGCTTGTTATCAGGGAAGATCTGGAAAGGGAACCAGCGGACAGCCTGTCGGCATCCCTGTCCTTTGACGGCATTACCATCGAAGTCGTTCCCTCAACCAGCCCCGGCACCAATCCATCGGGTTTCAGAGTTGTGCTGACCGGGTATGCTCCCGGAAGCCGGGGCAGGCTGAGGGCGGCGCTCATGAGGATGAGCAGGAAGTCCGATGAAGAGGTTATAGGTTTCCTAGCCAGAATACCATTCGCCCTGAGAAGAAATGCCGACCCTGAAACCGCCGCCTCAGTGAGAAGGATGATCGAGGCCGCCGGCGGGGTGGTGGAAATCAGACCCGAAGGACGGGAACCTTCAAAACCTTCCCCGCCTGTTGATGAGAAGCCTGCTCCAAGGTTTGTGGGGATCGAAGCGGAGCCCCTTCCGCAGGAGATCACCGATAAGCCTCCGGTTCAGCGTCAACGCCCCCAGCCTCCCCCGGTGAACTCCCGGCCCCCCCGACTGCTTATCCGCGAGCCCCACACCTTCACCACCGAACCTCCGGACACCCGGATGATCGACCCGCCTCGGGCGCTCAGGAACCGTGAAGAAACCTTCAACCCTCCGGAGCGCATCGTTTTCGCGGCGCCCTCCATGATTTCTCCCCTCCCTCACAGGCTTGGAAGCCTGGAAAGCAGGAAACCTCCCGCGACATGCTCCCAAAGGCTGTTTCCAGTCTTTCTTTGCCCCGTTCAGGAATCCTCCGTCCGGAGCACCGTGGCGATTCTTGAAGAGAAACTCGGGTTCAGCGGAGAGATTGCCATGCAAATCGTTCGCCGGGCGCCTTCCGCGATTGCCCTGGAAAAAAGCCACCAGAAAGCCTCGGAAAGGGTCAGGGAACTCTCCGGAAAGGGTCTGCCTGTCTCACTGGTGAGACAGCAGGGGGTTTCCGCAAAGCAGGAAGACCATGTCTGGTTCGGTAACTGGATTCGAACCCGCTGAGGATCTGATTGACGGGTTTCTTCAGGTCATGGTCCTGGAACGGGGGCTGTCCCCCCATACCGTGTCCGCATACATGTCCGATCTGAATCAGGCGTGGAGGGAGATTCCCGAAATGCCCCGGCCAGATCCCGGTGACCTGGCGGAATGGGCAATCGGGCTTTCCATCAGGGGCATGGCCCCAAGGACGGTAAGAAGGAAGATTTCGTCCCTGAAAGCCCTTTTTCGATTCATGATGGAGGAGGGGGATTTGAAGGAAGACCCCTGCCGCCATCTGAGAACCCCCCGACCCGGAAACGATCTGCCGGACCACCTTACCACCTCCGAGGCGGAGCACATGCTCGAATCCCTTCCAGTCAAAACACCCCTTGATTATCGCAACAGGGCGCTTCTTGAACTGGCATACGGTTCCGGCCTCAGGGAAAGCGAGATGGTCTACCTCACACTTGACCGGCTCGATCTGGGAGAAGGGTTCGTGCGTCCCCGGGGAAAGGGCGGGAAAGAGCGGCTCGTGCCCATGGGAGAACCCTCCGTGATCTGGATGAGGCGATACCTTGCGGAAGCCAGACCCGCTCTTGCCCGGAAAGGCTCGGGCAGGGTGGTTTTTCTCTCCCGGAGCGGGAAGCCGCTCTCCAGGATGACAGTATGGACCATTGTTCGGAATGCGGTGCTCGCCGCGGGGATCAACCACCCCGCCCATCCCCACACCCTGAGGCACTCCTTCGCAACCCATCTTCTGGCCGGTGGCGCCGATCTGAGGGTGGTGCAGGAACTGCTGGGACATGCGGACATCCGCACCACGGAAATCTACACCAAGGTTGACAAAACCCGGCTCTCCGCGGTTGTTGCCCGCTGCCATCCCCGGGGGAGCGGAGCTTGAAGCGGTTTCCCCTGCAATCCCTTGGCCTTGCACAAAGCGCCGGGTTGCTCCGGCAGGCCGGGGAGTGGGGCGGCGGAGGCTCCTCTGTGGAAATCCCCCAGCTTTCGAGGCTGCTCCAGGTGGTGCAGGACATCAGCAGAACACCCTCGGGTTCCCGGGTCGCGGAGACTTTCCGTCATGTTCATCTTTGGGGTGCTGACGCCCTGGCAACAAGAATCCTGCCCCCTGCCGGGGCCGCTGCCCTTTTTCTCGCCTGCCGCAGGGAAGCCGCTGCCCTTCTCGAACTGGGTTATCCAAGGAACATTGGAATAGACTTCATCACAGACCTTCCCGGGCCGGGATGCAACCCGGTCAGGCCACCGGCCCAGTCCAGGGCCGCCATTCACCACCTCGGAGGTGACACGGAGTTGTTTCAGGAGATGGTCGGGCGGCCTGTTCCCGGTCATCCTTCACTGAAGGCGGTTTTCTCTCCATGGCCAAGGGAAGGCAGAATTCCCGCCCCCTGGGTGGGAAGGGAGGAGCCCTTCTCGCTTCTTCTGCCTCCGGCGGACAGAACGGAAGTGCCCGCGGTTCTCACCCTGTCTCCCCGTCTGTACGGCTATGTCCTTCTTTGCTGCTACGACCTGGCGGCAAGACTCGAGTGTGGTTACGAAGTCCAGCGTCGCTGCGGCTGCTTCGAACTTTTCGCTTCTGAAATGAAGCGATAGCTTTCCTGCGGGAATTCGCCGGTTTGAACATATTAGCCCTTTCCGGGAGGTACTCACTTGAATGTTCTCTGCCTTTTGTGCGCGCTGGGCGTTGTTCTTCCAAATGCGGGCGAGGTGCCTGTTCTCGAGGCCGGAGCTTCCCTTGCCCTGGCACCGGTCAACGGTCAAGTCTGGTTTCGGGTTCTGGAAAGGGATTACGCCCTGCTTGACCTTGAAGTCATTCCCGGGGGAAGATTGACGGCATACTATGACAACGGTGATGTCGTGATCACTTCCCTGAACGGAAGACTTGTGCTTTCCGCGTACTCGGCATACTGGTTCTGGGTAATGGCGGAGTCCGCCGCGCCGGTTGTGGTCTCCCTTGAGAATCGGCTTCCGGAAACGGTTCGCCTTCCCTATTCCGGCGAGGTAGGGGCCGGGGTTATGGCCCAGGCTTTCAGAGTTGCCCCCGAAACCAGTGGAAGGCATCAGATCCGGCTCACCGGCGACAGCGCCGCGGATCTGGACCTGGAGATTTACGGTGCCGGCAACAGGTTGTGGGCTGGAAGCTACAGCCCGGACAGCAACGAGAAGGTGATCATCGACCTTCTGGCAACGGATACCGTTACAGTTCTCGTAAGTCGTTACAAAAAGGGCGGAACCGGCCAATTCACCCTGGACATTCAGCGCATTGGCGACTTCAGGGTTCTGGAAGGCTCAGTGAGAATGCAGTCCCGGCCGGACAGGATAGAGCGATTCCTGCTTCCCCAGCGCCGTCGAATGTCCCTGCTCCACCTGGCGTTTCAGGGCGATG
>Ga0334884_1003158_pt1 | contig 19232 bp, 12 predicted proteins | sample GraSluR1_MG_7_FD_207215 | JGI IMG/M metagenome (GOLD analysis project Ga0334884, IMG submission 207215) | Sludge microbial communities from methane-producing bioreactor in Wageningen University, Netherlands - Granular Sludge_12_05 R1 | ecosystem: Engineered > Bioreactor > Anaerobic >...
AACAAGACCAGTTTTTACAGGTCTTGTTATTAGAATTACTGAAAGTCCTGCCAACCACACAGAACCAGTTGTATAGGCAATAATTCCAATAACAAGACCTGTAAAAACTGGTCCGATAATCGGAACTATATCTAAAATTCCCGCAAGTACTGCCAACATCATAGCATAAGGAACATTAATTAATGATAAAACAATAAAAGTAATGATTGTAATTATAAAACTCAGCAATACTCTGCTTCTTATCCATTTCCCAAGCTTTTGATTGATTTTATTATAAATCTTGTTCATGTGTTCTTTTTTTCTATCCGGAAAAAAAGAAAAAAATGTTTCTTCAACTGCTTCTTGTTTTAATAAAAGGTAAAAACTAATTATTGAAATTAACACAAAATCACTTACTGATCCAAAAAAAGTAAAAGTGTATTCCATAACGCTATTACTGATATTCTTTAAATTTTCTGATAACGAAAAAAACTTCTCTGTTTCAGTTGCATAATTGTTTGAAATAAATTCTGAAATCGAACTAGGAAGTTTTTCGATTATAAAAGGGATATTTTTAATAAGCAAACTACTTTGCTCAATTACCGGGGGAATAATTAAAAAGAAAAGCAAAACAAGAAAGGCTAGAATTAAAATATATACTATCGTAACCGAAAGCCATCTAGGAATCTTATATTTATCAAAATATATTAAAGTTGGTCCAAGACCTGCAACTACTATTAAAACTACAAAAACTAAAAGCAATATGTCTCTTATAAGATACAAAAATAATAAAAATAATATTGCCAATAATATTTTTATGATTGCTTTAAAAGATATATTAAAAATTATTTCTTTTTGCATAAAAACCTTTTAATAATTTTAGATTGGTTGCAGATAGATTTTTTCCTTTTTCTCGACCGTACCCGTCCCATATTGATCAATTATTCCTCCCGGTCTTACAAGTGACTCTTTAAGTAGATTTGGATTACCAATTGCCTCTATAGATGTTGGTGGCTGAAAAATTCCTGACTCAACATAAGATTTTGGACCTAACCTACGATTATTCACTGCAATTGCTTCTGCGCCGATATTTTTAATTGCATTTATTATATCAATAATTTGTGTTGAGTCCACTTTATCGTAAAAAACTATTTCAATTCCCTCCCCCTCTACAGCAGTAGACCCTGATATAATTTTGTAGTTCTGCAGATTTTCTTGTAAAATCTCATTGGATTCCTGAGAGCTTGTAGCAGATTCTAAGAGCTTTTCTCTCTGCATTTGAAGCTGATCTATTTGTTTGCGCAAACGGCTATTAGTTTTAAAATATTCAGTAACTACCAGTGCTATTGAATTCCCAACTTCAGGCTGGCTAATCTCTTGGATTTGTTTATTTAAATAAAATTGTCTAGTTAACAAAAAACCTAAAAATAAACAAATACCAAAATAAATTAATATTTTATAAAACCTACTCATTTGCCTCCGCTATTTTTGCATATTCAATAACAAAACTTCCATCATACGGCAGTATGGTAATATCATTTTTTCTTATTACTTCAAGAATCAAACCCTGATTTTTAACTCTTTTTTTAATATCTTTTAAATTATTTGAATTATTGACCTGATCTTCTAAATCCTTAGGTTTTCCAATTACTTTAATTTCAAAAGGTGGGGCTGTTTTAGTGCTATTTATTAATATTGTATTAACAATGCAATCTATAGATGAAACAAAAACAATTCTTTCATCGTTAATACTAATTGCTTCTGCACCTACTCCCCATAAAAAATTTACAATGTCTCTTAAGTCCGCTGCATGAGTAATCGAATCTATAGATACTTCTGCTTTTTTTGAGTCGTCAATTTTAATTATTATGCCCTGACCAGTTCTTTTTGTTAGGCCAATATTTTTTTTATAATTTTCTATTTCTTCTACGGTTTTTTGGCTGGCTGTGTATTTTTTTAATTCTTCTTCGCTTTTTGTAATATCTGTCTGCAAAATATTGATTTTATTTTTAAGATGATCCTGTTCTTCAACTAAAACATCTTTAGTATCCTGTAAAGAAATATATGGAGAAATTGGATCAACAACTCTCACAACTGGAGTTTTTAATTGAATTATCAAAAAAAATCCTATTCCAATACCCAAACATAGTAATATGAAGGAAATTTTATTAAATTTTTTAGAAAGGTTAAACATATTTTTATAAAAAAATAAATAATCTTAATTTTATTATATCTTAAAAACAAAAAAAAACAATCTTTTAATCATTGAGATTAACAAAACAAATTGTTATAATTGTTTTGTTTTTATATTATGAATTTTGTTAGAAATTAATTTATTAGTCATTATTGCTCCCGTAGCTTAACTGGATAAAGCAATCCCGTCCTAAGGGAAAGACTAGAGGTTCAACTCCTCTCGGGAGCACCACATCTTGATAATTGCAAAGTAAAAAAATTAATCAATAATTTTCTGAATCAATTTAATATCTTTAGCTTTACCATTTTTTTCATTAATTTTTAAAAAAGTAGCATTAAAAAAAACTTTACCTGGACTGGATTTGCTTTGAAAAGGTAATCCTGTTAAAAAAGATTGGGTTATTGAATCTAAATCACAACCAATAGCTGAGTCAAGTAATCCAACCATACCTGTATCAGAAATGTAGGCGGTTTTTTTAGGTAATATTCGAGCATCTGCTGTCGGTATATGAGTATGCGTACCAATAACAGCACTTACACGACCGTCCAAATAATAACCCATACAATTTTTTTCGGAAGTTGCCTCAGCGTGAAAATCTACAATAATAATTTTGTTTTTAATTTTTTTTAATATCTCATCTACAACTAAAAATGGGTTGTCAGTTTGATTTGGGATAAAAACTCTACCCAAAAGGTTAATTAAAATTATATTGTGATTTTTAAATTTTATTTCAGCTATTGATTTACCTGGAACGCTCTCTGGATAATTTGCAGGTCTGATAACTTTTATATCTTTTTCGTCCAAATATTTAATAAAATCTTTCTTATCCCAAATATGGTTTCCACTTGTAAAATAATCAATTCCTAAATTTATCATATCTTTATAAACATCGAAAGTCATGCCATTACCCGATGTTAAATTTTCTCCATTAGCAAATATAAGGTCTATTTGCATTTCCTCTTTTAAACCAGGCAATACCTTGGCTATTGCATTTCTTGCCGGCCTACCTACAATGTCTCCAATAAATAAAATGTTCATAAAAATAGTTCTAAAAGTTGAAGATATTCAATCACTTCGCTTATTGGAATTGAATCTAAATATTTACAAATCCAACAGTTTCAACAATTTAAACAACTTCAACATGATTAATTATTTTGCAAATTCAGTTGCCCTTACTTCACGAATCACATTAACTTTAATAGTTCCTGGATATTGTAAATCTGTTTCGATTTTTTTAGCAATATTTTGTGATAATTTAAGAGCTGCTAGGTCATCAATATCTTCTGGTTTTACAATAATTCTTACTTCTCTACCAGCTTGAATTGCATAAGATTTTTCAACTCCAGTAAATGAGTTGGCAATATTTTCGAGCTCAGTTAATCTTTTTATATAAGATTCTAAAGATTCATGTCTTGCCCCTGGTCTTGAACCGGAAATTGCATCTGCCGACCTAACAACGATTGCTTCTACTGTTTTTGGTTCAATGTCATCATGGTGAGCACCAACAGCATTTATGAGAGTTTCTGAAGCTCCATATTTACGCAAAATATCCATAGAAATATGGTGATGCGCGCCCGGTACTTCGTGGTCAACAGCTTTACCAAGATCGTGCAACAATCCCGCTTTTTTACATAAAGCTGCATCAGCACCTATTTCATAAGCCAACATCCCTGCTAGTTGAGCAACTTCTACTGAATGTTTTAACACACTTTGACCGTATGATGTTCTAAACTTCAATCTACCTAAAATTTTTATTAAATCTGGATGCAATCCTGCCACACCAACTTCAAATGCAGCCGCCTCACCTGCTTCTTTCACTTCAACCGCTACTTCTTTCTTAGTTTTTTCAATAATTTCTTCAATTCTTGCTGGCTGGATTCTACCGTCGGAAATTAATTTTTCTAAAGACACTTTTGCTATATATCTTCTCATGGGATCAAAAGAAGAAATCGTAACCGTATCTGGTGTATCATCAATTAAAACATCTACTCCTGTAGCCTTTTCAAAAGCTTGGATATTTCTTCCTTCCCTGCCAATAATTCTGCCTTTCATTTCATCTGACGGTAAAGCAACATTTGACACTGTTGTTTCAGCAGTATGATCAGAAGCCATTCGAGCTATTACTGTCGCGATGATTTCTTTAGCAATATTTTTTGCTTCATCTTTAGCAGCCTGTTTAGAAGCTTTAATTTTTTCAATAACTTCATCTTTAAATTCTCTTTCAATAATAGCAAGCAATAGATCTTTTGCTTGTTGATCATCTAACTTAGTAATTTTTTTGAGTTCTTGTTTTTGCTCTTGTTTAATATTATCTATTTCTGTTTTGATTTTTGCAACGATTTTCTGTTGTTCTGCAATTTTATTTTTCTCAGATTCGATTTGATCATACCGCCTATCTAAATTCTCGTCTTTTGTAATAATTCTTTTTTCTCGTTCGTCAAGATTCCGACGCTTTTGATCGATTTCTTTTTTAGCCTCTTCTCTTATTTTAAATGCCTCATCTTTTGCCTTAAGAACCAATTCTTTTTGTTTTTGCTCTGCCTCTCGAATATTCTTTTGTGTTAATGTGTGTTTTGTAACAAATCCAACACCTGCCCCGGCTAAAGCCGAGATAATACCTACTAATAATATAGGGTTCATTGTTTACTCCAAAATAATAATTTAAATTCATATTGCTTCCTTTAAAAAATAATTTAGCTTAATACAATATAAGAAGCATTATTATTTTAACACATGTGCATGTTATGTCAATTATTAATAATGAGAATTTTCTTAGCCCCCATTCTCATTTTTTCTTCTGTTTTACCATTATAATCATGAATAGCATTAAACAATTGATCAAACTTATATTGAAAACCTTCACCTCTTTTTGTACCTACATCATTTGTAATAAAGTATTGTGAATTATAACCCTTTACAACCAACATGTGATATATCGGACCTGGATTTTTAAAGTATGGATTACCAAGATCTCTACCAGCTGCTGGTATAATTATTGGATTACCCTTAGATAATTCCATTTTTATATCATCAATGCTTTTAACATTTTTAATTTGTATATTTTTATATCCATAATATCTCTTTGCAAAATCAGCAAGTTGCTCGAGCGTTAAATCATAATGACCACCATAATTTTCCATTTGCCAAGCAACCATTTTTTGAATTTCATCTTCTGCTTGTTGGGGAGTTAAAGTTTTTCTTCCTTGTAGATACCAATGAACTATCAACAATGACGCCTCTTCACACGCCTCGTCGTGTAAATCATCCCAGTTAGCAAAAGGTGCTTGAGATGTAAAAACTATATCTAAATTGACAGAATTTTTAATTTTTTCTGAATCACTCTGGCTTAAATTTTTATTTTCATTAGAATCTGATTGAATACGAGTTTCGCAGATAAACGGTTTTGAGATAAATTCTAAAGCATTATTTACCTTAGTATCGAATTGATACTTGGTACTAGCGCAACCAGACAAAAAACACATTATCAACAATTTTAAAATATTTTTATTCATGATAAAATATAATTAGAATACTAATATTACATTTGTATTATACCTAACATGTCGATTGACTACCAGAGATATTTGGAGTATAATTGATTTTGATCTTTAATATACTGAATTTTTCAAATTTATGGATTTTTAATATTTATTGTTTGCTTAGAAATTTGGTATTTATTTCCGTCTAGGATCGGCCTAGCCGAGACTGATGAAATTTGATATTTGTAATTTGTTATTTTTCAATATCGGGGTGTGGCTCAGTTGGCTAGAGCGCCTGCTTTGGGAGCAGGAGGTCCCGGGTTCGAGTCCCGGCACCCCGACCATTCGACTCAGATTACTTCGCTCATGGCAAGAATTCTGAATTTGATATTTTAGTGCGGAACGAGAAGCCTGCCTGTCGGCAGACAGGTTTATCCGCCGTAGTTATAACGAAGGCGGAAGTCCCGGCGGCACCCCGACCAATCTAAACATTGCGAATTTTGCGGACAGTTTGTTGCTCGCTCGCCGCGCCGTAGGCATGGCATCATTCAGAATTCTGTTCAAAAAAGGTTCGCACTTCGTTCAGTAATTGCGACTAGTTCAAACATTTTGAAAATTCATTTATAAATTGTTGTTTTATTTTATTTGTTATTTGTATTGTGAAATTTGAAACTTTCGTATGCGGGTGTAGCATAACGGTTAATGTCCCAGCCTTCCAAGCTGGTTATGGCGGTTCGATTCCGCTCACCCGCTCCAAAGTGTAAAATATTTTTAAAAGACTACCAAAAATATTTGTATTGGTTTTTTAGATAATTATGTTTATATTGATAATTTCTGCGCCCGTAGCTCAACGGATAGAGCGACAGCCTTCTAAGCTGTAGGTTAGAGGTTCGATTCCTCTCGGGCGTACCATGGTGGCTGTAGCTCAGCTGGTTAGAGCATCAGGTTGTGGTCCTGAGGGTCGAGGGTTCAAATCCCTCCAGTCACCCCACTAAAATTGATTTAAAAATATAGGGATTATTGCGCCCTTAGCTCAGTGGATTTAGAGCGACTGTCTTCGGAACAGTAGGTCGGGGGTTCGAATCCCTCAGGGCGCACCACCTTTGGGCCTATAGCTCAGTGGTAGAGCAGTTGCCTCTTAAGCAATTGGTCCTGGGTTCAAATCCCAGTAGGCCCTCCAAAAAATAATTATATTTTTTTAATCCTCTTTTGGATTTTTTATTTATCAAAAAATAAAATGAAAATAAATTATAAAATACATAAAAATAAAAATGATTTATATTTGGTTTTTCTTCACGGACTAGGAGGAAATCTATACGCTTGGAATGAAATTAGAACTATAATGCATAAAAAAAATTATTCCACATTAGCAATTGATTTAAGAGGACACGGTGAATCATTTAGACCAAAAAAAATTAATGATTATAAATTAGAATATTTTGCTGATGATATTAATAAAATTATCAAAAAAGAAAAAATTAAAAAATTTGTAATTATTGGTCATTGTTTTGGTGGAGTTATAGCAAGCATCTATCAAAACAAATATAAAAAAGCAAAAGGAGCTATTTTAATTGCTAGCACTTACAAATCTCCAAAAAGACTAAAAGCAATAATTCCTGTGCTTGGATTATTTAATTATTTTCTATCAAACTATTTGCCTGACAAAAATTTATACAATAGAAAAAGTTTTGACGACTTTATTAATACTGGCGACTACAATCCTAAAAGAATTTTCACTGATATATTAAATACTTCTCCTAAATCTTACTCTGCAACATTTTATCAATTTAACAAATATAATGGTGAAAAAATTTTGCCTAAAATAAATATACCTGTTTTGATTATCTCAGGTGAAAATGACACAATTTTTAATTTGAAGTATGCGGAAAAAATCGCGAAATTAATAAAAAAATCCAAATTAGAAATAATTGAACACACTAACCATATTTTAATTATTAATTATCCACAAAAAATTACAAAATTAATAATTAAGTTTTTAAATGGGTTGCTCAAAAAATAAAAAAATGATATAATTTCTTTAATTAACTTGTTATTATAAATAAAAATTCAAATGATGGCCCCGTCGTCTATCGGTTAGGACGTCAGCTTTTCAAGCTGAAAAGAGGGGTTCGACTCCCCTCGGGGCTGCCATTTGAATTTTTATTTTTATCAATAATTGAAATTTAGCTTTAAAATTTCATATAATTTGCCTTCATTTTTAATGATTGCTAAAATTTTAGTGAAAGGAAAAATGCTTAAAAAAATTATTCTTGGAATAATTTTAGCGCTAACAATAACTACCAATGTATCTGCTCAATTAAAAGCCGATGATACAAATTTTGTTGATACCAAAAAAGAAGTAGAAAATATAGCAGAAAAAGATTTTCAAAAAGACCAGATGCCCAAAGTCGAAGTTCATTACATGACTGCAAAAATTATTGAATTTACAGAAAGAGAAGAAACAAATCAACATTCATTAGAAGACCAAAGTGTTACAATTAAAAAAGCCGCCATTGAAATCTTAGACGGCCCCTATAAAGATAGTAAGCTAGAAATACCCTGGGTCCAAGCCACTGACAAAGATATGCAAACATTAATCAAAGCTCAAGAAGGTGACAAGATTATTGTTCAATGCACAAAAATTAACGACGATTATAATTGTTCGATAGTAGATAAAGAAAGGAAATCGTCACTTTGGTTTTTATTCATATTCTTTATAATTATAATATTCTTAGTTAGCAAATGGTATGGAATTCGTGCAGTTATTGGGCTGGCATTTACCTCATTTGTTATTTTAAAATATTTAATCCCGCAAATTGCAAATGGCGCAGATCCTGTTTTAATCTCAATTTTTTCTATTGCCTTGTTTATAATACCAACTATGCTTTTCACGCACGGACTTAAAGTAAAAACATACATTGCAATTATTGGAGTAATATTTTCAGTAATTATTGTAGCTTTATTAGCAAAATTATCAATAAGCTGGTCTGGACTAATTGGCATTGCATCTGAGGAATCTCTATATATCAATCTTAGCTCTGATGTTGAAATTAATTTAGTACAACTTCTATTAGCAGGAATTATACTTGGAACTGTCGGGGTTATGAACGATATTGCATTGACTCAATCATCAATGGTTGAAGAATTTAAAAAAACAAATCCAAAAATAGAATGGAAAACCTTATTTAACAAAGCAATGGTTGTTGGTAATGATCATATTAGCTCTGTGATTAATACATTATTTTTGGCATATGTGGGTGTTAGCTTACCTCTGATACTTTTAATTCAACAGCAAAGTATTTCTTTTGGGATTGCGATACAAAGAGAATTTGTTGCAACTGAAATAATTAGAATATTAACAAGTACTATTGGACTAGTATTAACAGTCCCATTAACTACAATAATCGCAGCAATTATTGTTGAAAGAGTAGATTTAAAAAAATACGAGTACTCATTTGATTGGAACAAGATCAAAAATTGGTTCAAGAAACTAATTAAGAAAAAAGATTAATAAACTTTAAATGTTTTAACTACATCTTCTGGATTAATTATATCGCATAAATCTTGTGGGCAATCTTGCCAATGAGAATATGTATAAATATAATTATTCTTTTCGTCAATAAATTTATTTGCATTATTTGCAATTGGGTCAGATATTATTTCTTGATATTGAGCTTTTGTGTAAACAGAAAAAACAACTGGCATAATCCAACCAGGATATTCTGGGTAAGAATAACTAGAATCATTTGTCTTAATTAAAACCTCAAAACTTGTACCATAGTCATCTGTGGCCTGTACTATTCTATATTCTCCCCAAGATTGAGGGATTTTAAACATAAAACCAAATTGAGTATTTTCAAACAATCTATCTTCTTTATAGTTATCAGTAAGATCTTGATAGCATGATGGTAAAGCTTTGTTTTTTGATAAATGATTTGCACTTTTAAAAATTAAATAAAATAATCCTAAACCAATCACAGTCATTATAATTACCAACAAAAAACAACCCCCGAAAACCCAAAAAATAGTATGGTCTTTTTTTTCTTTTATTTTTATTTGCTGTATCATATTTCCTCCTAATATTTAATATATCAAATTTTTATGATATAATCTACAAACAATAAAAAGCTTAAAGCAATATTAAGTAAACTAAATATCAGAATGAATAAATTTAAACTTAAATCTAAATTCAAACCATCAGGTGATCAGCCAAAGGCAATTGAAAAACTGGTTAAAAGTATAAAATCTGAAACAAAACATCAGACACTTTTAGGCGTAACTGGATCTGGAAAAACTTTTACTATGGCAAATATTATCGAAAAAGTACAGAAGCCAACTTTAATTATTGCTCATAATAAAACTTTAGCGGCACAACTTTGCCAAGAGTTCAGAGAATTTTTTCCAGATAACGCAGTGGGCTACTTTGTTTCATATTATGATTATTATCAGCCTGAAGCATATTTACCAGCTCAAGATGTCTATATAGAAAAAGATGCTGACATCAACGAAGAAATTGACCGGCTTCGTCACTGGGCAACAACTCAACTTTTATCACGCAATGATGTTATTATTGTTGCGAGCGTATCATGTATATATGGATTAGGTTCTCCTTCTGAATATAAAAAATATGTTTTAAATTTAAGCATAGGTCAAAAAATAACTCGATCTAAACTGATAGAAAATCTAATTAATCTTTATTATTCTAGATCTTCAACTCTTGAACGTGGCACTTTTACTACTAAAGGAGGTGTTATAGACATTATGCAACCCGATAAAGATCTAATTACTAGAATTGAAATTGAAAATGACAAATTAATATCAATTTCAATTATTGATAAATTAACTCGTAATATCTTAGAAAGAATAAATGATTTTTTCGTTTTTCCGGCAAAACATTTTGTTGTTAGCCCAGATACATTAAAAAACTCAATTCAATCAATTCGTCATGAACTTTCAGAGCGTGTTAAATATTTTTTAAAGAATAATAAAATTATTGAAGCTGAAAGATTAGAACGAAAAACAAATTATGATTTAGAAATGTTAGAAGAAATTGGTTATTGTAAAGGAATAGAAAACTATTCTCGTCACTTAACTGGTAGAAAACCAGGAGATGCCCCTTATACACTAATTGATTATTTTCCAAAAAACTTTTTAACAATCATTGACGAATCTCATGTAACTGTACCACAAATTGGAGCTATGTTTGGAGGAGATAAAGCCAGAAAAGATAATCTCATTGAATATGGTTTTCGATTACCTTCTGCAAGAGATAATCGCCCACTTAAATTTAATGAATTTGAAGAAAAAATGAATCAAACAATTTATACATCAGCAACACCTAGTAATTATGAAAAAGAGAAATCAAGCCAAATTGTTGAACAAATAATTCGTCCAACTGGACTTGCTGACCCAAAAACTATTATCCGACCAATTGAAGGACAGGTTAACGATGTTATAAGAGAAATTGAAAATGAATCCAAAAAAGGAAATAGAATTTTAGTTACAACGTTAACTAAAAAAATGGCTGAGAATCTTTCACAATTCTTAAAAGAAAAAAATATTAAATCAAGATACTTGCATTCAGAAGTTGATACTTTAGAAAGAATTAGAATTTTAAAAGATTTAAGATTAGGTAAATTTGATTGTCTAGTCGGTGTTAATCTGTTAAGAGAAGGGCTGGATCTACCCGAGGTTACACTGGTGGCAATTTTAGATGCTGACAAAGAAGGATTTCTTAGAAGTGAAACATCGCTAATTCAAACAATTGGTCGTGCGGCTAGAAACATTGACGGTCGAGTAATTTTATACGCTGACAATATTACTGGTTCAATGAAAAGAGCATTAAATGAAACCGAGCGTAGAAGAAATAAACAACTAGAATATAATAAAAAATATAACATTACACCAAAAACAATTCAAAAAAATATTTCCTCAATTGTTACAGACGAAGAAAAACTTGCCGAAGAGTATAAACATGCAATTGACATTGATAAATTACCAAAAATAATAAAACAAAAAGAAAAAGAAATGAATAAACTTGCTAAGAATCTTCAATTCGAAGAAGCTTCATTACTCAGAGACGAGATTAAATCTTTAAAGAAAATAAAAAAATCATAAATAGTTTTATTTCTTTTTACTTTACTAGAAAACATGATATAATTATTATATAAATTAATATTAGTTAAATGTTGGCCCCAAATGGGTTACTATTGGTGTTTATGTTAAACAAAATTATTATAAAAGGCGCAAAAGAACATAATCTAAAAAATGTTGATCTCGAATTGCCAAAAAATAAGCTTATTGTTTTTACTGGAGTTTCTGGTTCAGGAAAATCATCTTTAGCTTTTGATACTATTTTTGCTGAAGGACAAAGAAGATATGTAGAAAGCTTATCTAGTTATGCTAGACAATTTTTAGGTGTTATGGAAAAACCGAACGTAGAATATATAGAAGGATTATCCCCAGCAATATCAATTGATCAAAAATCTGCTAGCCATAATCCCCGCTCAACTGTTGGAACTATTACAGAAATTTACGACTATCTAAGATTACTGTTTGCTAAAATTGGCATTCCTCATTGTCCTAAATGTAATAAACCAATATCTTCTACAACTATACAACAAATGGTTGATATTGTTTTAAGCTGGAAAGAAAACTCTATTATTCAAATATTTTCACCAATAGTAAGAGGTAAAAAAGGTGAATATATTAAACTCTTAGATAATTTATTTAAAGATGGATACACTAAAGCAAACATTAATGGAAAAATTTTAAGATTAGATACTAATATTAAGCTAAGTAGATACAAAATACATACTATTGAAATTTTAATTGATGAAGTAAAAATTACTGCAGATAATATATCACAAATTGCAGAAGCGATTGAAAACGCTTCAAAACTTTCAGGTGGAATTGTTAAAGTTGTTAATCTGGATAATAAAAAAGAAAAAATATTTAATGAAAAATCAATGTGTCCTGATTGCGAAATTACATTTCCAGAGCTTGAACCTAGGTTATTTTCATTTAACAGTCCTTTTGGCGCTTGTAAAGAATGTAATGGATTAGGTACAAAAAGAGAAATAGATTCGAATTTAATAATTCCCGATAAAAGTAAAACTATTTCCGAAGGTGGAGTTATGCCATATCATTATCACCAAGGATACTACAAATCAATCATTAATAAAGTCACTGAATACTTAGGATACCAAACCCATATTCGGCTAATTGATTGGAACAAAGAAGATTTAAATTTTTTAATTCATGGTGATAAACAACCTGTTAAATTTAAAATGCGTCATTTTACCTCTAATCATGCTTTTACATATTATATAAATTTTTCAGGACTAATAAACTTAATTGAAAAGCGTTACAAAGAAACAGATTCTAATTTAATTAGATCCCAGCTTGAGCAATATATGAAAATGTCACCTTGTCCTAATTGTGATGGCAAAAGATTAAAACGCGATGCATTATTGGTAAAACTTGCAGACAAAAATATTTCTGAAATTGTAAATATGCCAGTTAAAAAAACTCTTAAGTGGTTTAATGAATTAAAATTAACTGAAACTCAAAACCTTATTGCTTCAAAAATTTTGAAAGAAGTAAAAAACAGAATAGGTTTTCTGGTTAATGTTGGCCTTGACTATTTAACGCTCGACCGTCGTGCAAATACTTTAGCAGGAGGTGAAGCTCAAAGAATACGCCTAGCATCACAAATCGGTTCAGCCCTTACTGGTGTTTTGTATGTTTTAGATGAACCATCTATTGGATTACATGCACGAGATCAAAAAAGATTATTGGATATTTTAACTAAATTACGTGATTTAGGAAATACAGTCATCGCAGTAGAACACGACGAACAAACAATGCAAATTGCTGATTATATTGTTGATATAGGACCTTATGCTGGGGAGCTTGGGGGTAGAGTTGTCGCAAAAGGTAGCTTAAAAGATATTAAAAATTCCAGCAATTCTTTAACTGGAAAATATATGTCAAAAATATTAGAAATTAAAACTCCAGAAAAAAGAAGAAAAATAAAACAAGGTTTTATTAGCATAAGTAAGGCATTAGAAAATAATTTAAAAAATATTGATGTCCATTTTCCCAAGGGAATTTTTACATGTGTAACCGGAGTTTCTGGATCTGGTAAATCTACACTAGTGAACGATATACTTTATAAAACACTTGCCCGGATAATAAATAAAGCAAATACTATACCTGGTAAACATTATAAAATTGAAGGATTTGAAAAAATATTAAAAGTAGTTAATATTGATCAATCACCTATTGGCAGAACTCCTCGCAGCAACCCTGCAACTTATACGGGCGTGTTTACATCAATTCGTGATCTATTCTCATCAAGCAAAGATGCTAAACTTAGAGGTTATTCTGCTGGTCGATTTTCATTTAATGTGTATGGTGGAAGATGTGAAAATTGTAAAGGCGATGGTTATTTAAAAATTTTAATGCAATTTATGCCTGATGTTTATATTCCATGTGATGTCTGCAGGGGTAAAAGGTACAACAAAGAAACTTTAGAAGTAAGATATAAAGGAAAAAATATTTCTGAAGTTCTTAATATGAGTGTAAGTGATGCATTAAAATTTTTTCAAAATATTCCAAAAATTGCTGATAAACTTGAGGTACTTTCTGATATTGGACTTGGATATATAAAGCTTGGGCAACCAGCTACAACCCTTTCTGGCGGTGAAGCACAAAGAGTAAAACTTGCTACAGAACTTTCAAAAAGACAAGCTGGAAAAAATATTTATATTTTAGATGAACCAACTACTGGACTTCATTTTGCTGATATTCAAAAACTACTAGATGTTTTAAATCGTTTAGTTGATGCTGGAAATACAATCATTGTAATAGAACACAATATGGATGTAATTAAATCTGCTGATTATATAATCGATCTTGGTCCTGAAGGTGGAGATGAAGGTGGTCGAATAATTGCAACCGGAACTCCTGAGGAAATTGCCAATAATCCAAAAAGTTATACTGGAAAATTCTTGAAAGAATATTTATAAAAAGGTAAATTATGAAAATTGAAAAGAAAATTTTGCCAAAATATTTTGACGATATAAAATCAGGCAAGAAAAAATTTGAACTTCGCCTTGCAGACTGGAAATGTAAATCTGGTGATATTTTAATTTTGCGAGAATCGAATAATAAAACCAAAAAATATACTGGTCGAGTGATTGAAAAAAAAGTGACTTATGTTTTAAAATTTAAAAATGACGATCTTTTTTGGACAAAAAAAGAAATCGAAAAATATGGATTGCAAATTATTTCAATTGAATAGATATATAGATTATGAAAATAGATAAAAATAAAATTAAAAAAAAACTACTTAAATTACCATCTTGTGCTGGTGTATATTTTTTTTATGATAAAAATAGAAAATTGATATATATTGGCAAAGCTTCGGTTTTAAAACACCGAGTTAACTCATATTTTCACGGCGCGCACGATACTAAAACAGAAGAACTAATTTCTCGAATCTCGAGTATCGAGTATCGAGTTACAGACTCAGTAATTGAAGCCCTCATACTAGAATCAAATTTAATTAAAAAACATCAACCAAAATACAATATTCGCGAGCGCGATGATAAAAGTTTTATTCAAATCGGATTAACGCGCGAAGATTTTCCAAGATTTTTAATTATTCGTCCAACTGAAACAAAAAACTTATCAAATCCCAATGGCTCATTAATGAAAAACTTCTCGAATCGCAATAGCTTATTAATAAAAAACTTCTCGACTCGTCCTAAAAAGGACTCTCTCGAAGTAAAAAAGTATTGGGGTCCATATACTAATACTACGTCCGTAAAAGAAATGCTTTCAATATTAAGAAAAATTTTTTCATTTCGTGACTGTACTCAAAACAAATTTAAAAAATATAAAAAAAATAACTCTCCTTGTTTATTTTATCCTCTTAATTTGTGTCCTGCACCATGCTGTAGATATATATCAAAATCTAATTACCAAAAAATAGTAAAACAAATTTCCCAATTACTAGATGGCAAGAAAAAAAGGGTTATTTTATCACTTAAAAAACAAATGTTAGAGCATTCAAAAAACCAAAATTACGAAGAAGCTGCAAAAATCAGAAATCAAATTACTGCCTTTGCACATATTAATGATGTGGCACTTATTAAGCAGGAAAGATCATTTGAACAAATAAAAAATATACCATATAGAATAGAAGCTTATGATATTAGCAACATTGGGGACAAATTTGCTGTTGGATCAATGGTGGTATTTACTGGTGGAGAAATAAATAAAAGCGACTACCGAAAATTTAGAATTAAGAATTATGAATTAGGAATTAAGCAAAAAAATAGTCATTCTGAGCGCAGTGGAGAATCTCTAGATCCTTCGGTTTTGCATCAGGATGACAGTCCAATGACTAAAGACCAAAGACCAAGAGCTAACTCCGGGGATCCTCAAATGATGGCTAGCATTATTGATCGTAGATTCAATCATACCGAATGGCCAAATCCGGATTTGATTATTCTTGACGGAGGAAAAGGTCAGCTCTCTGCTGTACTAAGTACTTTACGGACAAAAAAAGTATCCTTGCCAATAATTGCTGTTGCCAAAGGTCCGACTCGTAAAGGATTTGCATTATTTAAAAACAATGCCGCAAAAAACATTGTTCTTGATAGAAAATTTATTGAAAGCATCCGCGACGAATCCCACAGATTTGCTATTACTTATCACAGGAAGTTGAAGAATAAGATTTGATATTATCTATAAAGTTAAACATTTTATCAATTTCAGTTTTGTTATCATAAAACCAATTCGTCGACCAAATTCGATATACAATAAACCCGATTTTTTCTATCTCTTTTTGCCTAAACATATCATAAGCATAAGCTTCATCTGAACTATGATAACTTTTACCATCACATTCAATAGCAATTTTTTTATCTCCTTTAAATATTACAAAATCAATTCTAAAACTACCAGTTTCATATTGTGGTTGTATTTTTAAATTCGGATATTTATCCTGTAAAATATTTAACACTTCTTCTTCGAAAGGCGACTCTGTTAATCTAACCGATTGATATTCTTCTCTATGATTTTCTTTAGTAAATTTTTTAACAAAATCTAATATATATTTTGACTTTTTAATATCATTTTCACTAATTGCTTTGCAATAAGCTAGATATGAATAAAAAATTGCTTTTTTATTATTACCATATTGTTCAGTATAAATTTTGTAATTTAAATATTTTTTTTCAGGAATAGAAGTACATATATAAATTTTATTTTTTGCTCTAGTAATTAATACATTTAATAATTTATAACCGTGATCTTGATTAATAGGGCCATAACGTTCGTAAAATATATTATCTTCATTTAAACCATATGTAGTAGAAATTATTACATTGTCTACTTCGTCTCCCTGAATATTTTCTAAATTTTTAACAAAAAATTTATTACTTTCAATTAAAATCATTTTATTATCGAATTTTTTATCTTTTTCCCGTTCTAAATATATTCTATCTTTTATAGCATTTCTCTGATCAATATTAAAAGTTGCTATACCAATAGATGGAATTGCTTGATCAGAAAATATAATTTTATTTTTTAAAATATCAATAACTTTATCGGCTTCTTTCTGATTAACTCTATCTCTGTTTTTTCCATTTAATTGATAAAATTCTATTGGACAACTATCATTTTCAGATTGATTCATTATTTTTAAATTATTACCATAAATAGCATAATTAGAAAAATTAATTAATGCAGAATTATTTGATCTATAATGATAATCTAAATAAGATTTATTTTCCTTATCAATTTTTAGAGTTTCAGCATATTCGAGTAAAGACTCAGAAGTAGCTTGTTGTTGTGCAATAATTTCGCTATCATATGTTTCATCAAAAAAACCATTATTATCTTGACCACCAGCTGTAAAATAATTAGAAGGTGGCATCTGATGTTCATCACCAGATATTACCTTAAATTTTCCTCTTATAAGTGATGAAAAAGTATCTTCAATTTTTAATTGACTAGCTTCGTCGAATATCACAACATCAAATAAACCTAATTCTAGTGGTAAAATTGAATCCGCTGCAATTGGATTTGTTAAAATAATTGGAAAAATAGAACTAAATAAATCAAAGCTTTCGGAAATTATTTTTCTTAATGAATTTGACCGGGGGTATTTTTTATTTTTAGCTAAATTATATAAAATATGAAAATTTCCTTTTTTTTCATAATCATTTTTACAACTTTCGAGTCTTTTATTTAATATTGCTTGGATTTTATTTAATTGCGTTTTTTTTAAGTTTTTAAAACCATTATCTAATTTCTCTAAATCATAATTACTTGTAATTGGCTTTAACATATTATTATCTTCATATTTTAATAAAAGATTATAATAATACCAAGTCTGAAATATATTAATCCATTCACAAACTTCATATTCTAATAATTGTTTTATTAACTTCTGATATTGACTATCAATATTAGAAATAAAATAATTCCATTGATGATAATACCTATAGTATTTCATTTCTTTTTTAAAATCATTTAATTGATCTAAATATTGAATTATTTTTTGTTGGTACTCTTTATAATTATCATTTTCTAAAATATTTAAATCACTATTAATAATCAAACTTTGTTCTTTTATATTTTTTTCGCAATCCAATATTTTTATTAACATTTCTTTAAAATAATTGTATTTGTTTAACACTAATTTACAATTCTGATCGTATTTAATTAATTCTTTTTTATAATGTTTGATAGATTCATTGTATTCAATTTCAATAGATGTTAGTAAATCATTATCATAAAAATCAATTATTTTATTAATATTAGATAGATTTAATAAAAGTTGTTGTTTAAACTTAATTATCTGTTTATATCTTTTTGCAAATATACTCTTAAATATCTCTACAGTTTTTATTTTTATATTGTCGGTTTCTCGACCAAGTAATTCATATTTATTAATTAGCTCTAAACTTTCAGTAATTATTTTTTTAACATCATTATTATCTTGAATAAATTTATCAATTTCTTCTATCTTTCTAATTTTATTATTTGATAATGAATAGCTTTTAAATTTTTGGTTATAACTAATTTCAATGATTTTATTTATTATATCGATTTTATTATCAATATTTCTTTTTATATTATCTTCATATAATTTTGAGTAATCATTTAAAAACTTGTCTTTAGGTATTCTATCTAAATATTTAAAACTATTATTTGATATATTTTGATATATATTTTTTGCTTCTAATATTAATTTTTCAATTTTATGATACTCATCATAATTTAAATCGTACTCATTACTTATTTGAAAATTTTTGATTAATAAATTATTATTTTGTTCTTTTGATAATCGTAAATAGCAACCTAATAAATCAATCCATCTTTTTTCACCAAATATTTTTTTTGATGTTATAAGCAGTTTTTCATTAATATTTTCTTTTAGACTTTTTATTTCTTTATTTTTTGTATTAAAGTTATCAATTGCAAATTGATTACAATATAATGAATCTTTTTCTACTCTATTTCTAGCTTTTCTAATCACCTTCTTTTTATCATTATTTACA
>Ga0334884_1003163_pt1 | contig 19209 bp, 18 predicted proteins | sample GraSluR1_MG_7_FD_207215 | JGI IMG/M metagenome (GOLD analysis project Ga0334884, IMG submission 207215) | Sludge microbial communities from methane-producing bioreactor in Wageningen University, Netherlands - Granular Sludge_12_05 R1 | ecosystem: Engineered > Bioreactor > Anaerobic >...
CCGGCGCCAGGCTGCCTTCGACCAATACGGAGCCACCGGTGCGTTCATGTTTGCCGATATCGGCTGTATCGCCCTTTGGCTGGAATGTTCCGCTGGAAATCTCGCGCCACAACGCAGAAACCGCATCAAACCAGCCGCCGCGGAACCAGCAGGCTTTGATCTGCGGGTCTGCGTTTAGGATCCCGAAGGCGGCGCTGCCAAAAGTGGATGAATCAGTGGGTTCGTCGTTCTCAAAAAAGACACCCAATCGGTCCAGTGCCTGGCTGTGCATGCTGGTTTGGCATCCTTTTTGCGCCAGGTTGGTCAGGTGGTAGGAAAATTGGAAAGTGACGGCTTGCAGGGTGGGATTGGTCAGGGTGTATTCAAGGATAGCGCACGGCAGGCTGGAGTGTTTGTCATCCAGCGGAATGAAGGGATTGAAAGCGCGGATGGCAATGTTAAGTGGTACATCCGGGTCTGACAGCTCAACATAAGCGAAGGGATATTCCCCGCGGAAGGTGACATTGCGCAGGCGCGGCAGCCCTTCGTAGCCGGCACCGTTGTAGCCCTGTGATTTCAAACCTTGATTGTAGATTTTCTCCGGTGGGAAAGGGCCTTCCAGCAAGCGGGTCAGTCCAGATTCCGGCAGATGCAGCAGGGCAAAGCCGCCATCCTGCCCGCGATGACGATCCGGTTCAGCGGTAGTGCTGGGCGCATTACGGATGGAAAGATCTTGCAAGGCACCGATGCCGTTGAGGCACACACAACCAGCGCCGATGCCGCCTAATGGAAAGGCGATCTGCAGCAGGTTCTGTCCTTCGAAAGTCTTTTGGGGGGCGGGTTGCATGAATTGATCCAACGGCAGGGGGGGCGGTTTGTCTGTCATAGTTCACCTTTCATGGGGCGGTTCGGTTAACTTAAGCAGGTATTATGAGTTATTGTAAAGCAAATCGACAAGAGATAATCAACCTTTTACTGAGCCCAATTTCATGCCAGTAGTGAAATAACGCTGCAGGAACGGATACACCACCAGAATGGGGATCATGGGTTAAAAATCCATATTGCGGATCAGGTCGTCCAAAAAGGATTTTGGCAGAAAGGGGCCAAGCGCGGGGAGATGCTCCATAACCCAATCCTGATCAGGGGTTTTCTCGATCAACCGCAACAATGTGTCACGGGCTATGAATGGCGCCAGACGCAGCACAAAGGTTTTATCGACTTCACCGTCGATGGCCTTATCAATGGCCACGCTCATCACCTCACGGCTGACAAAAGGTGCCAGATTCTCAATCACAGACAGGCTTTCCAGATCGTTTTTCGCCAGGTACGACAGGAATTTTTCCTCGAGCACTTCGCGGCTGAGGAAAGGCGCCATCTGCATCAATAACTTCAATTTTGGATCTGAGGGCACATGGCGGGTGTGTCCGTGCACGGTATGGTGTGTGTGTTTGTGATGGGAACCGGGAACATCAAAAAAATCATCCCCTTCTTCATTTTCATCTTCTTCCTCGTCATCATCATCGACATCCTGATTGTCCAACTCTTCGTCTTCCTCGTCCAACCTACCGGACATGCGTCGAGAGAAGAGGGAGTTTTTCTTGCGCAGGTCTGCCGGATCGGGATTGATGAGACGGTCGATGGTGACGCCGAACAGGCGCGCCAATCGCACCAGGGTTTCGACGTCCGGCGCAGATTCGCCATTCTCCCATTTAGATACTGCCTGATGGCTGAGATCGAGCTGCCGTGCCAGCTGACGCTGGGTCCAACCACGCTCCTGCCGCAGGGAGGCTATTGAGGCCCCAATTAATTTACTATCCATGTTATTCTCCTTTGTTTTCTTTCAGTAGAATTCTACTAATGGTAGAATTCTACTGGTATTACGAATGCTTGTCAAGAACTTTCCTCTGAAAAACACAAAACCTCCGACACTTTAAGAGCAAGAGGTTCTGCCTATCTGAGTATGATGGAAAACAGGAGGATTTACTCCTGCCGCAACTCCAGCACCCAGTCAGTACTACCGGGCGGGACGAAGGTGGTGTTGTGCCAGGGGGCGATCTCTACAGGCTCGATGGCGGTACGTTCACCGCTACGCGGGTCGTACCACTGTGCGTGCAATTGCGATCCTTTCAAAAGGAAGGTGCGAATGGTCACCGGCAACCCGGTTGGGATATATACCAGCGCATAGGAACCATCAGGTGCGCGGCAAGCAGACACATGATCAGCTCCGGTAGGGTTGGGGAGAGCAATCAATGACTGATCCGGCAGACGGTCAAAGTAAGGTCCAGATTCAATTAACTGGCGGGCAAACTGCATCTGTCTGGACCCCGGCAGGTGCAGGGCTTTCTCCCAGGGTGTATTGGCGGCGATGATGGGCTTATCGCCGGCTTTCCACATCTGCCAGATATCGTTGCAGCCGTAAGTATGTCCGCAGGCGCCGCTGAACAGCGACCAGTAGCAGAATTTGCGTGCCTGGTGGGCGTCAAGGCGTCCGAAGGCTTCAGTGAAGCCATGCGCGATATTTTCATAACCCGGCTCGCCATCTATCACTGGTTTGATCGGGGTGCGGTTGTATTCGGCGGCGATGGAAGCGTAGTTGTCGCGGTCGCGGGTGTGGCCGGTCTGGATCATGTTGAAATCAAGCCAACCGGCGTCGTGAAACCAGAAAGCGGAAGAGTACTGCCCGATGGGGTGGTAGGTTTTTAGATGCCGTCCGCCATCGCCTTCACTCAATCCCTGCGCCATCGCTGCGATGGTTTGGCGTTCTTCTTCATCACCAATAAATTTGTCGCCGCCCAGGATCCAGATGATGGGCGCACGGCGGTAACGCGCGCCGAGAAACCGTCCGTAAACCCGCGCATTATCGGGATTGAACACCTGGGGACCGATACCGCCGTCCTTGTGCCATTTGTCACCCCAGGTGGGCAGCATGCCTACGAAAAGACTCAGTTCAGCTGCGCGATTGACGACCCAGTCAACATCTTCAAAGTAGGCTTCGTTGGGGCGGGTGGGATCATTGTCAATCAAGGGGTGATGCCCGGCGGGGTTGGGGGTGTTCAAGCCATCCAATTCCGCCAACACCACCGCCTGGATGACGGTGAAGGATTTGGCAGCACGATCCTGCAGGTAGTGATCGGCTTCGCTGCGGCTGAGGCGGTGAAAAAGCTCCCAGGCGGTGTCTGCCAGGTAAAAGAATGGGCTGCCATCCGGTTTCACCAGATAGCGCTGGTTGGGGCTGACCATCAGGCTTTGGTTAGCGGTATGATCGTTCATATAGTAACTCCCTGTGATTGGGTAGGTAATGGCAGTAATTTCTGTCATGAGTTTATCACGTTGGCGCCTGCTTCATGAAGATTAGAAAACCTGCCGATTGCTGGACAATTTGCCGCAGTGCGGCATAAATACCGTATAATTGTGAAAATGTTTTATCCAAAAGGGGCCAGGATTGTAGTTCAGGAGAGATGAAGATGAAGATTGCTGTAGTAACCGACACCGATGCCAGTTTGCCACAACATATTTGTGACCAATACCAGATTCGGCTGGTGCCGATCACGGTGCAATTTGGCGAAGAATCTTTTGAATCGGAGGTAGATATTACTGATGAAGAAGTGTTCGTGCGTATTGATCGCGAAGGCAAACTGCCGACCACGGCTGCACCATCGCCCGGCAAATGGGCGCAGGCTTTTCAGGCAGCGTTTGACGACGGCGCCGATGCGGTGCTTTGTTTCACAGTCAGTGCCAATTTAAGCACCACCTATGATGCGGCGGTCATGGCTGCCACTGACATTATTAAGGATAAAAATATCACCGTGGTAGATACCAACAGTCTGTCAATGGCACAGGGTTTCATGGCGATGGCTGCTGCCAAAGCGCTGCAAGAAGGGGCCGGGCTGGAAGAAGCCGTGGCTGCTGCCAAAGCGCTTGACGGACGTATGTTCCTGTATGGCGCGCTTTCCACCCTGCGCTATCTGGCGATGAGCGGACGGGTCGGCCACATTGCCGCTGGTATGGCCAATTTGCTGGATATCAAACCCATTTTGACGATGGAAAACGGCAAATTGGAACTTTTCGAGAAGGTCCGTACCCGCAAAAAAGCCTGGAACCGGATGCTGGAGCTTTCAAAAGAGAAGTTGGGTGACAAAAAGATCGAGCAGCTGGCGGTCTTGCATGTGGCTTGCCAGGCTGATGCGGAGGAATTCGCCCAGATGACGCGCGAATATCTCGGTTATTCGGGCGTCATCATGATCAGCGGGATGACAGCCGGCCTGTCTGTGCACACTGGCGCGGGCATGGTAGGCATCACAGTAGTGACCGACTAATTCTTAATAAGAATCCTTTTAAACGGCTTGCTGAAGATAGCAGGCCGTTTATTTTTGTGGGTATAATTGGGGTCAGGTCGATTGATTGTAAGGGAGTTGCGTATGCAGACGAAAGTGCGCATTCTGGGCATTGTCGGTAGCCCGCGGCAAAAAGGCAACACCAATTGCCTGGTGGATGAAGTGCTGCGCGGAGCAGCCACCATGGGGGCAGGGGTTGAGAAGGTGCAACTGGACGCCAAGAAGATCAAGTTGTGCCAGGGTTGTGATCAGTGCCATAAAACCGGTGCATGCCGCTATGACGATGATATGAAGGATTTGATCGCTTTGATGAAAGAGAGCGATATCTGGGTCTTGGGTACCCCGGTGTACTGGTGGGGCCCGACCGCGCTGATGAAGAAATTCATTGACCGCTGGTACCAGGATTATGAGGGCTTACAGGTTTGCGGCAAGAAAAAAGTGGTTCTGGTGATTCCCTATGCAGACAACGACCCAACCACCGCCAGCCACACCATTGGCATGTTCCAATCAGCGTTGAACTGGCTGGACAAAGAGATCTCAGCAGTGATAGAAGGCAGCGGGCTTTCTGCACGTTCAGATGCGGAGCATGATGTCAATTTACTCAGCCGTTGTTTCAATGTCGGCATCCAGACGGTGAAAGATCTGTTGGCAGACTGATCGGCCTCAAGAGCTTTTTGTTAATTATATGATTCGTAAAAATATGTTTTAAATAACGGTATGAAGTTCAGCCTGTAGTAAAATTTTCCGCATATTGTGCACAAAAACCAACAAATTTTGCCAATTATTGTTAACGGAGCGTTAACCCCTTGTCAATATTGTCTGGTGGTTGTATAATCTACGCAGTATTTGGTTCGAAACAGAAAAACCTGCAAGAATTCTCGATGAGGATGTACGCCGAACCCCATCGCTGAGCCAGCTCAAAAGAGCTGGTTCGTCTTTAATATACCAATATGCAGAAACGCTAACCTGGCTGTTGTCCAGTGGTTAAGTTCTCTTATATAATCAGGGTAAGGTTCATAGCAAAATTGGATATTTCAATCTTGAAGGAGAAGGAATGACGATTACAATCCGAACCATGCAGCTCACCGATGAGGAAGCCATCAAAGATATCTGCTATGTCACCAGTGTGTGGGGCAGAGACGGCAAAGAAGAATTGCGCGACACGATTGCCCTGCGTTGGGCAACCCACTATATGCGCCACGAAACCGACCATTGTTTTGCTGCGGTTGATGATGCGTTGGACGGCCGTGTGGTGGGGTATCTATTGTGCGCACCTGACACATTGCGATACGATGGGGAATACAAGGAAAAGACCCTTCCTCTGCTGAAAGAGGAGATAAAAAAAGTGAGCATGAATGAAAAAGGCAATGTTGACCCGATCAAGCGTGCCAAACTGGAGGCGGAATTCATGGTGCATCCGACATCTGTGATGCTGCCCAGGGTGAAAAAGCTGGTCAAGGCGTATCCAGCGCATATCCATATCGATATTTATCCCAGCCATCACCGGCGAGGGATCGGGCGCATGTTGTTTGCAGCGCATGAAGAACACCTGCGTTCGATTGGCTGCCCAGGGTATCACTTGTTTGTGGGATCCAGCAACGAAACCGCGGTTAAATTTTATGCTTCGATGGGCATGGAGGATGCCGTGCACCAGGTGGGATCAATCATGTTCATTAAGAAGGTGTAATTTTTGCTATTCGGTCTGCGATGATCGCCGGTAATAGCTGGCACGCTGGTTGCGCCGAATTTGCAGTGTGTCCTTCATCATCTGCAAGGTGTCTTGCACCACGCGTACACGGCTGTCGGTGTCAAAGTACCAGTTGATGCCGATCTCCTGCACCTTGTATTTGCGCAGGTTGGCAATGTACAGGATCTCTGTGTCGAAGGCCCAGCCGCTGATGGTTTGCAGCGGAAAGAGGTCTTCTGCCGCCAATGCACGAAAGCACTTGAAACCGCACTGCGAATCTTGATACTGCGGCAGGATCATCAGGCGGATGATGGAATTAAATATGCGCCCCATGATGTGGCGGTATTGCGGTTCGCCGATGCGGCGCGCCTCCTTGCCTTCGCGTGAGGCGATAGCGATATCGACATCGGGATCAAGCAGGGGAGGAATGAATTTGCTGACATCTTCGATCGGCATGGAAAGGTCGACATCCAGAAACATGCGGTATTCACCGCGGGCTGCCAGCATGCCATTTTTGACGGCAATTCCCTTGCCGCGCTGTTTGGATTGCAGCGCTGTCACCCGTGGGTCGCGCGACTGGTACTCACAAGCAATCTCGTATGTGCGATCCTGTGAGCCATTTTCCACAATGATGATTTCCCCGCTGAAAGACTGCGAATCAAGGAATAGAAGCGACTGATCGATTGCGTTGGGCAGCCGGTTTTCTTCATTATAAGCCGGGAAAATGAGGGACAAAAAGGGCTTGTCATGCATGCGCTAAGTGTACCAAAAATAATCAGAGGTGGTGCAGTCAAATGAGGGTGAATTTCTGAACACCGGGCTGCTTGGTGCCGGGTTATTTTTTCTCCTGAAAGTAAAATCAAAGGTCGGGGTGGTCGGACTTGAACCGACGACCTCTGCGTCCCAAACGCAGCGCGCTGCCGACTGCGCTACACCCCGGCAAGGCATTAGTATAAACCGGGCGGGTGGTTCCGTCAAGATAGGCGTATCTGCGGTGGTTCGGGTAAAATAGAACTATGAGACTACGGTTGGCGGTTATGTGTTTGGCAGTCAGCGTGCTGGCGGCCTGTTCACTTGCAGGGGAGGGTGAGCAGGACACCGCAGCTATTGTCTTTACTCCATCGCCAGCAACCATGACGCCTTTTCAGCCGGGGGAGGATATCCGTACGCCCGAAGCCACCCGAACGGCAGTGCCTACGCCGCTGCCAACTGCCACCGCCACAGAAGCCCCCATATCATGTTGGGAGCAAGGCGGTCAGGTGGTTCACGCGGTTTTTCAAACCAGTGTAGTGGAATCTCAGATGCCCTTTGCTGTTTATCTGCCGCCGTGTTATGGAGAGGATGAGGGCGCAGAAGCTTACCCGCTGCTGGTGCTGCTGCACGGGCAGACCTATAATGAGAACCAATGGCTGGACGTGGGCGTGGCAGAATCAATGGATGCATTGATCCGCAGTGGTGAGATCAAACCATTCGTGGTAGCGCTGCCTTTTGAATCTCTTGCTTACGACGTGGTATATGAACGAGTGCTGTTGGATGAATGGATCCCGTACTTGCAGGCGCAGTATGCCCTCTGTACAGGCAGAGAGTGCCTGGCGATGGGGGGCATCTCTCGTGGGGGCGGCTGGGCAGTAACAATCGCCTTTCGCTATCCCGACAGGTTTGCTTCTCTGGGGATTCACAGCGTACCGGTGTGGGAAGGGCATCTGGAGATTGTTCAGCGAAGTGTGGCGCATGGCGGGGTGGAAATGCTCCCGCGCATTTCTGTAGACATCGGCAGCAGCGATTATTGGCGCAACCGCGCCATGGATTTGGTGTATGAATTTGACCGCCTGGGGATTGCTTATGCACTGACAGTTAACGAAGGCGGACACGATAACGATTACTGGCACAGCCAGGTGGCATCCTACTTGCGCTGGTACGCCGATGGCTGGCAGGATTAATGCGTTAGTTAACTGAACGATGTGAATGGCGTGCAATTAACAGTTGGCTGGTGTAAAATAATTAAAGATAATTCATTTCACTGATTGGTACTTACTGGTTCAAAAACAAAAGCTTTGAGCCATTTTTTCTATATGAAGCGCTGCGCTGTAACATCAACTAATTCACCATCAAGGAGCCTGCCATGATTGTCAAAGAACGTATGTCGCATCCTGTAAAAACTGTAGGGCCCGATGTTTCGGTGATTGATGCCCTGCGAAGAATGGAAAAAGAACATATCAATCGCTTTCCCGTGGTTGATAAACACGGCATGATGATCGGCATTGTTTCGAAAAACGATCTGCTCAAGGCTTCACCTTCGCATGCCACCACCCTGAGCCAGTGGGAGATCACCTCAATGCTGGAGAAGATCAAGGTAAAAAGCGTGATGACCAAAGATCCGCTGGTGGTTCATGAAGACACTGTGGTGGAAGAGGCGGCCCGCATCATGGTTGACAATGATGTCAACGGACTGCCGGTGGTGCGCGGCAACGAACTGGTGGGCATAATCACCGATGGCAACATCTTTGAGATACTGATGGAAATGTTGGGGGCGCGCAATGCCGGGCTGCGGGTCAGCGTTCTGACCGATGAACGAGAAGGTATGCTTTATCATTTGACCAAAGCTATCTATCAAGCAGGTGGAAACATCGTTTCAATGAGCACATTTTTGGGCGAAAGCACCACCACCCGCGAAATTGTGTTCAAAGTGGGCGGTGTAGAGCAGGAAGCCTTGTTGGAAGCAATCAAACCGCACATTTTGGAAGTGATGCATGTGCATCACGTAACTGTTTAGGCCCTTCTGCAGTTTTTCCCCTATCTCTATTTGGAATATTTCTTGCACTTTCTACTATAATGAATTGGAAAGAATGATACGAGGTGCCTATCGTGCAAAATAGACGCTATCTTTGGTTTGCCATATCCATCGTTGTTGGTCTGGTGATCGGGTTGTCCTGGGGTTGGAATGGCCTTGCCAGAAAACCACAGCCCATGCCACTGGAAGACTTGCGCTTTGATTACAAGGCTGATTATGTTTTGATGGTGGCGCAGTACTATCAACAGGAAGGCGATCTGGCGACAGCCAGAGAGATGCTGCAGAAATTGGGAGAAGATGATCTTGGGCAGTTGGTGCAAGATGCGCTTGATTACCTGAATGATCCAGCCAATGTTTTGTTGGGCGCTGATATCCGGGCGGTGAACGAATTATCCATCGCGCTGCAAGCAAGCAGTGCGATTATTGAAGGGCAGGTGGCGTGATGACACAATCAATGATTCGCGGCCACGAAGAAGAAACCCAACCACAGGAACGCCCCTGGTATTTGTTGACTGGATTGGTGATCGGTCTGGTGCTTGGATTAATTCTTTCACTGGGCGTATTTCGCCTTCGTTACACAGACGCAACGCCGGCTATGCTGAACGAAGATGCCCGCAACGAGTACATCATAGCCGTTGCTATGGCACATTATGGCACACCAGATATCGGGCGCGCGCGCGCCCGCCTGCAAACCCTGGGGGTAGAGGGTGATTTGGCGCTTATGATGAAGACACTGGTGATCGAAATTCGTGAGGATAGTGGTTTTTCGCAGGTCGTTGAGGCATTGAACAAACTGTCCTCCGATCTCTCTGATGGTGCCTTGTTCCGAGAGGATATTGAGATCCTTGTGCCAGAAGGGGAGGAAACACCGGAACCAACGGACCAATCCGATTTTACGCCCACCTATATCGATGATGCCAAACCTGTGAGCGGGGGACAGCAGGCGGGTGATCAGGGTGATGGGGGGGAGGTTACTAACGAACTCGATGAACTTGCCGAGGATTTCTTGCAGCCACCAGAAAACCAGGTTGTACTTGCGATGACAATCAATGACCAGCCGTTCCGATTGGCGGAACGGCTGACTTTTTGTGATCGATCGATGTCATCTCAATTGGAAGTGGTGGTGACTGATGAAGCCGGGCAAGGCCTGAAAGGGGTGCCGATCTTGATCCAATGGGGGGATGGCACCGAAACCTTTTTCACTGGTCTGTATGGCGAGATTGACGCTGGCTATGCTGATTACGGCATGCAGGAAGGCGAGGTCTACCAACTGCAGGTTGGGCGAACTTCACTCTTCGTGGAAGATGTGAAGGCCAATATCTGCCGCGAAGATGACGGCACGCTCTTTTCGGGCGGCATCAGGTTGTTCTTCGAACCGCAGAGTTAGGCCATCAAGGCAGGGGATTGTTCAATGCCCAATCGCTGCCAAGGATGATGGCGATGTCGACGTCTGCTTCCGGGTCAAAGCGTATGCGAATGCGGCTGATGTGCAGGTTCATCAATTCGTTGAAATATCGCAAGGCATAAGGAGCGCCATTGTAAAGGTAGATGGTGGTGGCTTCGTGCTGCTGGGCGTTGCCTGTGTCAGTGACGTTCAGCCCCAATTCTTTGAAATAATCACCGCTGCGGGTGGCCAATCCTTCTTCGAGGGTGCCGTTATAAATGCCGATACGCGCTTCTTCTTCGATCGCCAGTTGCAAAGCAGGCAGGCTCATGTCACCTATCGGTGAGGCGCCGGAGGTGTGGCCAAAGATTTCGTCACGCAATTCTCGGATTTCATCGGGCACGGTGATGAGTACATCCAACCCATCGGGTGATTTTCCAGCGTAGAGCATGGTGGGCCCGATGATGCCCGTGCGGATGTCGTGGCGATCAATGTCCATGGCAAGTAATCCCAGTTGGATGGTTTGCTGCAGGGTCAGGTTGGTGTGAATACCTTCTGACAATCGTTCATAGATAGCGGGGGCGCTGGAAACCAGCTGTGGCAGCATATCGAATTGCGCAATACGGTCACGCAGCGCCAAAATCAATTCTTGCTGACGGGCGGCGCGATCAAAATCAGCTCCTTCGGTGTTGCGTGCGCGTGCGTAGGCAAGGGCGTAATTGCCCGGCAAGGTGACAACACCGGGTTCGAGGATCACCTTGCGGTGGGAGTCAAAATTGGGGTATTGCAGCGGATAGATGGTGATGGGTTCTTTGACATCAATTTTGACGCCTTTCAGTTCATCGACAATGTGAATGAAGGTGATGAAGTCCAATTGCACATAATAATGAACCGGTACGCCCAAAAAATATTCCACGGTGCGTGAGGCCAGGGCGGTGCCGCCACCGGGGTAGTTATAGATCTCCCCCAGGTAGTAGGCAGTGTTGATCTTACCATGTTTGAATCCAGGAATTTGCACCCAGAGATCGCGCGGGATAGAAAGCATGCCGGCCTTCATGGTTTTTGGATCGAGGGTGAACAGGATCATGGTATCGGTGCGCGAAGCATCGGTGCCCTCCTCCCAATCACGGTAATCGAGACCCATGAAGAGCACATTGATGCGGCTGGCACCGTCCCATGGCTCCACATAGGGCATCAGATTGATATCATCCAGGCTGATATCTGCGATAGCTTCTATTTCTTCCAACAAGATTTCATCTGTTGGTTGTGCCTGTGAGCCACCGGGTTTCTGCACAGCCACAGGCGCACCGGGCAGTGAGGTTAACGTCCAACCCTGAACGAAATTGCGGGTGAGGATGAAGGTGGCAAGACCGGCAGCCAAAGACAAAACCACTATACATGCAAGGATGATGATGTTCCGTTTGGTCAGCGGCGCACCGAGAAATGTTCGCGGTTTGGATGAAGGCTGGTCATTCATAGGAGAAGATCAGTCAAGATCGGGCGGTGGCACGGGCAATGCATCCACGGCAGTGGCAGCCCATTTGTCGCCGACTTCGATCAGCATGACAGGGATATCGTCCAAAATCGGATATTTACGATCACAATCCTGGCAAAGCAGCCAGACATCGCGATGCAAAGTAAGCAACGCTTGTTTGCCTTCATCGCGGATGCAAACCGGGCAGCGCAAGATTTCTAATAATTCAGGGTTTACCATAGCATCTTTCGAACCTCATTTATTCCTTCGAATGTTGATTTTACCATGAATTGCCGGTTATTCCTGCCCTTCGATAATGGCATCGTCTGGCAGTTCGGCATTTGGACCGAATTCGTAGATCGTTCGCCATGGGCGGTAATAGGTATAAACGGTGTCGTCAAATTCATATTCACCGTTGCGGTTGACAGTGCGATATACAGTGACCCTGCCGCCGTCCACGCCCCAATCGATTTGTTTGATGCGCCCTTCGCCCAATGAAGCATTATAACGGTAGAGTGGTTCTGGTTGGGGCTCAATGCTGGTCAAACCGGTGGTCGACCAATCCACACTGCGGCCGATGCCAGTGGAATAGAATTTAAAGGTGATGGCGCTGCTGGATGGATAGACATAAGATTCGATCAGCAGCCAGTGGTCGGTGTCATTGGAAAACTTGAGATCCACAACCGGGAAATACACGGTGGCATCCAATCCCGCCAGGCGGGTATTGAGGGAGTTACCATATACTTTTTCATAGTAATACACGCGGTAGGAGTGCGGGTGGCGCTCGACGATGGGGAAGCCGGCAAAGAAAGCAGCGCGGAACAACGTGGTCGACACCTGGCAGACACCACCGCCAACGCCTTTGATGGTCTGATTGCCGTAAATGATCCAGGCTTCCGCGTAACCGTTGTCGAGGGTGATGGAGCCCATGTGCGAAGCCATCGAGAAGGTGGTGTGGGGCGGAACCAGCAAACCATGAAACTCTGAAGCGGCCGCCTGGATATTCTGAACGCGCGCAGCGTCAGACCCATAAAAGTAGGAAGTTTCGGCATGAATCAATTCTGTTATGCCCAGTTCTTCTCCGGTGGAGGTATCAACGACTGGTGGGTCAGTGTATTCGAAGTCAATGTAGGCGCTATGGCGTCCTTCCTGCAGGGCTCGTTCGATGGCCTGGATGGTCATCTCAGGATCAACGGCGCGCCCGATCACGGCGGGTTGGATCACTTCCAACAGGCGGGTGTCATCGTTGAACATGAAGCGCGGATTTTCCGGTTCCATGGTCAAACCCGTGGCAAAAGTGCTCAGGAACTGAACCAGGGGAGGGCGCTGCAGGGAAATTTCGTAATAGGCGCCATTTTCGGAATCGTCCACTCTGGTGAGTGAGAGCATGGAGGCCAGATGTTCAGGGGAAATCGTCCATGGCCCGGGATCATCTTCATTGTCAGAGACTTTCAGCACAAATTCCTGGCTTAGCGCGGTGCGTGCCAATGCGGCAAATTCACTGGCGTCGATCAGGTTGGCTGGTTTTTCTTCGATCACCAACGGCAGGCTGACGTTTTGGTAGGCCACCAGAAAAGGCACAAGCTGATCAAGTGTGGTGTCGATATCCAGCTGACGGCCATGCTGCCCGTCGGTTTCGATGACCTCAGTGCCTTCAATGCGCAAGGATGCCTCAATGGTTGCAAGGTCAGTGTACTGGCTCAATTGCGCCAACTGGTTGAAAGCAGTGCGTTCATCCAGGATGAACACCGGTGCAACATCCTGTCCATAGTAGAAGAGGTTGAACTGGGTTTTCAAGCGGTCGATCAAGTCGGTGCGCCCGATGCGGTAAGCGTTTTCGATGGTTGCCTGTGTATCCAACAGATAACCGAAATCCATGGGGGTGAACTCCCAGGATTGCTCGCCGTCAGTCAGAATGATTTGCCCGTTGTAAGGATAAGGGAGGCTCGTGCTGAGTTGAATGCGCGCTTCTTGCGGCGTCAAACCACCAACGGGAACGCCGGCGATATTAACACCAGGGAATATGCGCTCTGAATAGAGCAGTTGGTAGCCCAGAATGGTGCCCAGCACCAACAGGAAAAAAACAGCCAGGCTGAGAACCATGGTGAAAACGATGTGCTCAAACACTTTCCGTGATTCTGGAGAGGGAGCTGGCAGGGATTGCATTTCAGGATGGGTAGTTGTCATAATTTTTTATAGTTTTTTGTTCTTAATTGATAGGATTATATCATTTCATGCCAATCAGGTCATCAATAAGACGATGAGAAAACACTGATTGTTCCCCAATCAGTCCCCAAACGTCAAAAATGCAACCTGATGAAGATTGGCTGCATTTCTGATGTTTGCGCTGTGACATCCATTATCGCATAGCGAGGAGGGATGTCACAGCTGGTTTATGACTACTAAACATTTTTGACACCACCTCCTCTGCGTTTTGATGGCAAAGGGAGGCTTTTATTTTCGCCTATGTTGCTAATAGTATCGCACATTTCATAGGTCAGGTCAACTAAATATTTGTAAATAATTTGTGCTGGGCGTTAAGTGTCATGGGGTCACGTCATGTATAATGTTTCTTATAAATGGCTGACAGGAAAATGCTATGAACTGGTTAGAAGTGCTTGGTTTTGTCGCCTCGCTGGTGGTGGCAGTGTCCTTGATGATGCGCAATGTGTTCTGGCTGCGGGTCATTAACGGGATCGGCGCGCTGGTGTTCACAGTGTATGGCATCCTGATACAATCGGCACCGGTGGCGGTGATGAATGGTTTCGTTTTCGTGATCGACATCTATTTTCTCATTCAAACCCTGCAGCCAGATTATTATGAGGTGTTGCAGGTGGAACCCAATGCCCATTATCTGCGCAAATTCCTATCTTTCCACCAGAAAGAGATCAAGCGTTTCATGCCCGAGTTCAGCGGTGATATATCTCCTGATGCAGTGGTGTTCTTCATTTTAAGTAATATGGTGCCTGCGGGATTGCTGGTGGTGCGTGAGCATGAGGATGGCATCTTGTGGATCGAGGCCGATTTTGCCATCCCGGCGTACCGTGATTTCAAGCTGGGCCGGTTTGTATATGATCATCAGGCAGAGATATTCAACGCGGACCGCTTCGATCAGGTGCATTGTGAAGCCACCGAACAAGCTCACCAGCGTTATCTGAAGCGTATGGGCTTCTCTCAGGTGGACAAAACGCTGTTTGTGCTGCCATTGCGGTCGGTTATCCACCGCCTTGGCTCACAGCACCAAACTGGCGATGGCAAAGAATAGCTCTTAACGAAAGGAAATGATCAATTATGTGCCTGTTTCTCTCAAAATTTTTGCCCCTGTTGGTCTATCCATTAGGATTGGCATTCCTGGTATTGTTGTTTGTTTATTTCCGCAATGAGCGCGGCAAAGAACTTGGCGGCTGGTTGTTCGCGGTGGTGGCGCTGATCTGGCTGGCAGGCAACGGCTGGACCAGCGCGGCACTGGCGCGTTCGCTGGAGTGGCGTTATCTTCCGCAAGAAACGCCGCCGAGTGCGCCGGTGATGGTGGTGTTGGGCGGGGGCACAGAACCTGCGCACAGCCCGCGGGTGCATGTGGAGGTGAACGGCGCTGGCGACCGCTTGATCACAGCGGCGCTGCTCTATCACAGTGGTACGGCGGAGCGCATTATCGTGAGCGGCGGGGGCATCAACTGGATGGATGGGCGTGATGTTTCTATTGCTTCTGAGATGGAAACGCTGCTGGTATTGATGGGTGTGCCTGTTGAGGTGATCATTCACCAGGATCGCTCTGCCAATACCTATGAAGATGCCTTGTATAGTGCCGAGATCTTGGCAGAAATGGGTGTGGAAGAAATCCTGCTGGTCACATCTGCCATGCACATGCCGCGGTCTGTGGCTTTGTTTGAAGCGCAGGCTCTGACTGTATACCCCGCGCCGACTGATTTTAAAATCACCCAGACAAGTTGGGATGCCTTATTCAAACCCGACAGCGCAGAAAACTTCCTGTTTGCCCTCATCCCGAGTGCCTCCAACCTTGGCTTAACAACCGCTGTGATCAAAGAATACCTGGGGATGTTGATGTATTCGCTAAACGGCTGGATGTGAGTGAGGCCTAAAGGCGCAGCAGCGGCCTCACATGCACATGCGCTTTGCGCAGTTGTTCTTTGACAATGCGCGCGGTGTCGGCGGCATATGGATGATCGCCGTGCAAACAGAGGGTATCAATGGGATGGTGCACTTCGTTGATGGTCAGGCCTTCTTTGGCAAGACGGATGGCATTCTGTGCAATCAACTCCGGGTCAGTAACCAGAGCGCCGGATAGATCGCGATCCATCAAGCTGCCGTCATTGTTATAAGCACGGTCTGGAAAGGCTTCTGCCGCGGTAGGCAGTCCGTGCCGTGCGCCCATGGCAAGCAATTCTGAACCAGCCAAACCCACTAGAATCAATTTAGGATCAAAAAGAGACACTGCCCGAGCGATGGCGGTCGCCAGGGCACGGTCTGAGCAGGCCTGGTTATAGAGCGCGCCATGCGGTTTGACATGGTGCAGCTTACCACCGGCGATCGTGACAAATGCCTGCAGGGCGCCCAGTTGATAAATGATGAAGGATTCCACTTCTTCGGGGGCAAATTGCATCTTTCGGCGGCCAAAGCCTTGCAGATCGGGGTAACCGGGGTGGGCGCCGATTTTGACCTCTTGCGCTACTGCTAACGCAACCGTGTGCTGTATGACCATTGGGTCGCCCGCATGCAGACCGCAGGCAATGTTGATAGAGCTGACATGCGGCATGATGTCGGCGTCTTTACCGAGTTGATAGCGTCCGAAAGATTCACCCATATCGCAGTTTAGATCGATTTTCATCGTTTCAATTTGCCTTTCATTGGTTGACTGGCATCAATTGGTGGTTGTGCCGCAGATGGGACAGTCATCAAACACGATGTCAAAATTCATCCATTCTTCACGGGGTATGAAGATGGTGCCTCCGGCATAGGTGGGGCCTTCAACATAGTACTCCCGAATTGCCTCTGCCTGCCCCTGAGTCCATCGCCCGCGTTCCCCCAGTGCCCATTGGGGATAATAGATGATGATGGCGTCGAATTTTTGATCGCGGATTTCCTGGATAAATTGGCTTTCATCCCATGTGCCGTCATCGGCCAGCATCTTGCGTTCAAAGGGCTGGAAATAAATTTCGCGGTCCATCAGCGGCAGGAATCCCATATATTCATCGACCAGGATGATGCCATCATATCCCTGGACCTTGCTGAACAGGCGTTGTAATTCAAATTCCTGGCTGACACGGTCGCGCACACGCGAAAGGTAGCGTTCTTCCGTCAGCTGGTTGGCGCGGTTGATCGGCAGGATCAATATCAGAAGGAACAGCGCCGGCAGCCATTTCTGGCGAGGAAAGTAGTGACCTGCCGCCCAAACCCACAGTCCAGCCAGCAGCGCGAATGCGGCAGACAACTCAAACAGATAATTGATGTACGATCCATCCTTGCCGATGGCAAGTGAGATCACCAGTGTTGCCGCAAAATACGGGGCGACCAGCCACCAGACTTTGTGACGGGTTGATTTGTAGAAAATACTGAACAGCAGCACCCCGCCGATCACCAGGTAAAACCAGAAGACACCTATCACTTCATCTATATAAAAACCTGTTGTTTCCCAATAATAGGCGTTGTTGTTGGCGGTGATCACCTGGTGGTAAAATCCACCGCGGGTGACCAGTGTCAACAGCCCGAATATGCCCAATCCCAGTCCGGCGACCCAACCGAATAGCTCCCAGGCTTTTTTGCGCGGTGGTTCACGCAACAGCCAGATGAAGGCGGCGAAAGGCGCGCAGAACGCATACATTTGTTTGGTGTAAGCTGCCAGCACCATCAGCACGGCTCCCAGGATGCGTTTGCCGCGCTGCTCTGGGTGGCGCACAATCACCATCAATCCTGCCAGGCTCAGTCCAAGCCCGAGGGAATCGACGCGGTTGGTGGCGCCCCATTCAACCACATAGGGTATGCCGAGTAGTGCGAGGGCGGTAATCAGCGAAGCAAGCTTGTTGCCGGTAAGGGTATGGATGATCAGTCCGGCCGAGGCTGCCGCCAGCAGAATAGCAAGGGTCGAGATCAGGCGACCATACCAGAACTGCGTTCCGAAGATCCATACAAAAGGCACCTGCACTGCCACAAAAACCGGTGGGTAATTGGTTACGGTGTAGGGCGGCTGATCAAAATCATTGGGATAGATGTCCTGGAAGCGCGCCAGGCGCACCACCTGGTTGACGATCGGTCCTTCGCCGTAATCCATGGTGTTGGGAAAGGTGATCGACAGCCATGCATTGCGGGCAAAGTAATAAGCGCCTTTCATCAGCACCGCCAGGACAAGCAGGGCTGCGATCCAGATCAGGATTTTTTCAATGGTGATATTGCGGGGGGTATCGGGTTTCATGCTTTTTCCAATGATTGAATTTTGATGTGTTTATCTTACAGTAGTTCGCGGACTTTGGAGGCAGTTTCAGCCGCGTGCAACTACTCACCAACATACAGGTCACAGGCGATGGTGATGGAACTGACATGCGGCATGATATCCGCGTCACTATCCGGTTGATAACGCCCGACAAATTCAGTCAGTTCGCAATTCGGATCAATCTTCACAGTTCTACTTCCCATATCAATTACGCCTGCATGTTACCCAGGAAGGTTTCATGCAGAGACCAGTTGCGGTCAAGCAGTGCCTGCCAGCGGGCGCGATAAGCAATCACTGCCGAATCGATGTTGACGGCGACAAAACGAACGCGGCCGCCGGGTTGAGTTTGTGCTGCCAGCGGCAGGTCTGCGCTGGTCACCACGCCAATTTTCGGATAACCACCAGTGGTTTGGTGATCTGCCATCATGATGATGGGCTGTCCGCCAGCTGGCACCTGGATAGCGCCGTTGACGATGCCGTCCGAGATAAATGATTGGTCAGAGATGGTTTCGATGGGGGTGCCTTCACAGCGGTACCCCATGCGGTCTGATTGGGTGCTGATGGTGTAATCTTGTGACAAAAAAGTTTCGATGCCTTTGGGGCTGAAAGAATCCTGCTGCGGCCCCATGACCACCCGCAGGGTGGGGGAGGCGTTGTAACTGGGACGGGTTTCAGGCAGGAAGGTTCTGCCGGCAGCCGTGGTCAGATCAACGCCGGGCTTGCCGACCTTGAGCAGATCTCCAGCAAGCAGGGCGCGCCCTTCCAACCCGCCGATGCCGCCGCGGAGGTAGGTGGCTCTTGACCCCATGATGCGTTTGGCACGGAAACCGCCCGCCACAGCAAGATAGCCCCACATGCCTTCACTGGTCTTTTCAATGTGTACCTCACGATTTTTTCGCACGAATACCGACATCCACACCGGAAATTCTATGCCGTTGATGAACAGACGCAGTCCATAGCCAGTGACGGCGATCAGGCGCGGTTTGGTGGTGACAAAAGATAAACCTGGGGCAGTGAATTCGATGGTTGCACTGTTGGTATCATTGTCCACCAGGATGTTGGCAGCCTGGAAAGCAAACGCATCCATGGGGCCGGACACCGGCATGCCATAACGC
>Ga0334884_1003164_pt1 | contig 19203 bp, 17 predicted proteins | sample GraSluR1_MG_7_FD_207215 | JGI IMG/M metagenome (GOLD analysis project Ga0334884, IMG submission 207215) | Sludge microbial communities from methane-producing bioreactor in Wageningen University, Netherlands - Granular Sludge_12_05 R1 | ecosystem: Engineered > Bioreactor > Anaerobic >...
GCGACGAAATCGCCTACGTCATGAATCCCGACGAGGAGCTGGCGCGCTCCACCAACAACTGCCTTTTCCTGCAGGCCGTCGCCGGGCTCACCCCCGTGGGCCCGGCCCGCAACATCTCCACCTCGCAAGCCTGTGACACCCACCCCCGTTACAGCCAGGATGGCCAACATCTCTTCTACCTCGCCATGGCCGAGCCCGGCTACGAGTCGGACAAGAACCGCTTCAAGGTCTACGACCGCGCCACGGCCACCACCCACACCTGGCTCGAAGACTTCGATCGCAACCCCGACGGCTTCGCCGTCGCCGCGCCCGATCGCCTGCTCTTCCGCGCCCAAGATCGCGGCCATTCCTCGCTCTACCAGGTGGACCTCCCCGACGGCGGCGTCCACCAGCTCACCCAGGGCCTCACCATCGGTGCCTTCGCCTGTGTGCCGGGCCAGCGCCAAGTCATCGCCGCCTGCGATCGCTTGGACGCCCCGACCGATCTCTACCTCCTCGACGTAGCCACGCCCTTCAAGCCGGATTTCGCCCGCGGCGCGGCAACACCGCTCCTGGCCACGCCCAAGGGCCAGCGCCTCACCTCCAGCGGTGATGCTCTCGGCGATCATGGCTGTGATCGCGGCGAGGCTTTCTGGGTCAAAGGCGCCGACGACACCCCCGTCCACGGCTACCTCGTCCGCCCGCCCAACTTTCAATCGCGCAAGCATTACCCCCTCATCCTCCTCATCCACGGCGGCCCCCAGGGCGCTTTCCTCGACAACTTCCACTACCGCTGGAACGCCCAACTCTTTGCCTCGCAAGGTGCCGTGGTCGCCATGCTCAACCCCCGGGGTTCCACGGGCTTTGGCCGCACATTCAAAGAGGAAATCTCCCGTGACTGGGGCGGACGCTGCGTCGACGACATCCTCCTCGCTCTGGACCAGCTCCTCGAACGCTATCCCTTCATCGACCCCAACCGCATCGCCGCTGCTGGCGCCAGCTTTGGCGGCTACATGGTCAACCTCCTCGCCGGGCGCGCCCCGACGCGGTTCCGCGCCTTGGTCTCCCACGACGGCATCTTCAACCTCGAGGCCATGGCCTACACCACCGAGGAGCTGTGGTTCGACGACCGCGAGCACGGCGGCCTCCCCCACGAAGAAGGCGCGGAGTACCAACGCCACAGCCCGCATCGCTACGCCATGCACTTCCAGACCCCCATGCTGGTCATCCACGGTGAACAGGATTTCCGCTGCCCCGTCTCCGAGGGCATCGCCCTCTTCACGGCGCTGCAGAGCCGGCGCGTGCCCTCGCGCTTCCTCTACTTCCCCGACGAAGGCCATTGGGTGCAGCAGCCTGCCAACGCCATGCAGTGGTACCACGAGGTCCTGGGCTGGTTGACCCGTTACCTCCACCCGTAGAGCGCTGCGCCGAGACCAAATCGCGGCGTCAGGAATCGCTGCCGTGGCCCCCACCGCCTCTGACGCCGCTCAGCGTCTCGATCACGTTCAGGTCACAGTCCAGAAGCCAAGCCCCGGGTTCGGAGATCCAGAAGCTGCCGTCGGGCGAAGGAATCTCCGCCAAGATGGCGCAGGCACCGGCCACGGGCTCATCGAAGTGCACCAAGAAGCCACCGCCCAGGTTGTGGTGGTCCGGGCGGTGGGCGAGGGAGAAGTAGGCGTCCTGGGAAAAGTCGACCCCATCCAAGGTGCCATGCGCCCTGGTCAAAGCGGCCGGCACGGACGGCCCCATCCCGGCAAAGATGTAGGTGAAGACCGTCAGAGAGCCCCTATCGAAGGCGATGGTGACCTCCTGGCCTGAACCAGGCGCGGCGCAGGGATAGAGCACCCCCCCGGCGCCGCTACAGTCCTCGCCTGGACACAGCGCCATGAAGACCTCCGCCTCGCCAAAGACCGTCTGCGGCGGGATGGTCAGCTCCGGGAGCGGCGTCCCGCTGGCGCTCTGATCGTAAATCGACACCGAGAGGCTCAAAACAAAAGGCAGCCCGCTGATCTCCAGGGCTTGGTTCAAGGTCAGAGCCCAGTAAGTCGCACTGCTAAAGACGAAAGCGCTGACATCGAGGCTGCCCGCACCAGCCAACTGTGAAGGCAAGCCATCGCGGCGCAGGGCACAGGCGGGGATGAGCATGGGGAAGCTCCCCTCTTCCAGAGGCAGGCGATAGTCCCCTGGGAGCAGCCGGAGCTGCGCCGCGTTGCGGAAGGTGTCCAGCAGATCGCCGTGCCCGGCATAGGCACAGTAGAGCGCGTCGCTCACCGTCGCCGCATAGGGCCAAGTGGGATCGAAGATCGCCGCGTCTCCAGGTGGGCACCACGACCACGGCTCGGGTTCGATGCCATCGGGTTCGGTGTCGCCGCTCTGATCCCCAGGGAGATCCGGGACCACATCGAGGGCAAGATCCCCGAGATCGGCGAGATCCGGCGCCGTGTCGGTGGGGGGCAGGTCCGGCACGTCATGGAGGTCTGGTGGAAGCTCCAGCGTCGTGTCTGGCGGCGCGACGAGATCCGCTTGGTCGTCGGAGATCAGGTCGAGATCGTCCGCCATCTCCTGCAGATCCTGACTATCCGTGGCGTCTTTGGGGCCCGATGTCGCATCATCACAGCTCACGACGCTCAACAACAAGAGGATGAGGGCGCCGCTCCAGGAGCGACAGGGGCGGTGAAAGCGCGCGTTCATGAGAGGCCTCCGCGAAAGGGGGGTCAAGCCAGCAGCACCCGGCCGCGAGCGCTGCCTTCAGCATGCCAAGAGCGCCGGCCTGGGGCAAGTGGGGCGTCTGCTGCCGCAGGAACGGCGCCGCGCTGCCTCGACGCGCGCCGCGCGGTCCAAGGGACCACCCAACCCACCACCGCCACACCATGACACCGTGACACCGCAAATCTACCGGCTGGTTGACACGCCACCGCACCTGCATGAGGGTGTGGCCAGGTTGCGACGCTTCCCAGCGCGCCATGCGCTGCCCACCACGCCCACCCCAACATTCACCCGAGGGAGGTCCTTGCCGTGAACGACGATAAAAGAGACCAAGAGTGCGATGAGAGCGAAGAAGGCTGTTGTTGTGGCGCCGACCATGAAGCGCCCGGGGCCAACGGCGAGGCGCCGGGCAGCGAGGATGACGCCCCGGTTACCATGAAGGAGGCCCTCAAGAAGCCCTTCGTCGAGATGGCCGACACCTTCAAAGCCTTCGCCAAAGCGCCCAAGGTGGTCTGGGGGCTCAACATCTCCTACGCCCTGGAGGGCCTGGTCTACTTCGGCATCTTGACGGTGCTAACCAAGTACCTGGCCGAGAACGTCAGCCTCGGCGACCTCCACGCCGGCTGGGTCGTCGCCGCCTTCACCGGTGGTATCACCATCACCCAGCTCCTCTTCGGCACCCTCGCCGATCGCTGGGGCGTGCGCCGCGCGCTGCTCCTCGCCATGGCCATGATGGTGCTGGGGCGCGTCCTTCTGGCAGGTGCCGAGTCCTTCCTCGGGGGCACCGGGATGGGCTCAGCCCTCTTCCTGGGGGTGGTCGGCGCCATGCTCATGGTCGCCCTGGCCTACGGCATGTATCAGCCCGCGGCCTACTCGGCGATGAAGCGCTTCACCACCGAGAAAACCGCCGCCATGGGCTTCGCCATGCTCTATGCTGGGATGAACCTCGGCGGCTTCTTCTCTGGCGTCATCTCGCCTCCCATCCGCAAGGCCTCGGAGGGCACCTTTGGCGACAACGGCATCTCGGGCGTCTTCATCGTCTACGCCATCCTCACCGCCATCGCCTGGGGCGTTTTGGCCATCACCATGTCCAAGAAGGCCATCGCCGAAGCCGCCAAGTCCTGCGGCAATAAGTCTGAAGACGACGAGGCCAAGGATCGGCGCGCCGGTCCCAAGCTCACCTTCAAAGAAAAGCTCGTCGGCCACCCCTTCGCCGATCTCCGCTTCGTCTTCTTCATCTGCGTCCTCATCCCGGTGCAGACCCTCTTCGCCCACCAGTGGCTCACCATGCCCCTCTACATCAACCGCGCCTACGTCGACTGGGTCGCCGACAACTTCGAGTTCTTCTCCAACCTCAACCCCATCTTGATCTTCGTCTTGGCCCCCACCGTCGCCGCCCTCACCGCCAAAGCCAACGTCTACAAGATGATGATCTGGGGCACCTTGGTCATGGCTCTGCCCACCTTCCTGCTCTGCTTCGGTGAGTTCCCTATACTCCTCTTCGCCTACATCCTCATCATGAGCATCGGTGAGGCCATGTGGCAGCCGCGCTTTTTGCAGCACGTCGCCGAAATCGCCCCACCTGGCAAGACCGGCGCCTACATGGGCATCGCCCAGCTCCCCTGGTTCTTGACCAAAGTCATCACTGGGCTCTATTCGGGCTGGTTCCTCGCCAATTTCGTCCCCGAAGAGCCCCCCCAGAACACCCAGCTCATGTGGGCCCTCTACGGCGCCATCGCCATGATCTCCCCCATCGCCCTCTACCTGGCCCGCGGCTGGTTCCAACGCGGCAAGGGCGCCACGGGCAAGAGTTCTAACGCAACGGCCTGATCGGGCCTCACCGAGACACGAGCTCGCATGTCTTCACCCACCCTCCTCCTCATCGATCCCTCCATGGTGGTCCCTGAACACCAAGGCATGGCCGTGATCTCCGCGATCTGGCCCGGCACGGTGCGCACCCTCTTCCCGGCGCTACGAAATCAGTGGCCCACCCCAGACGATCTCCGCGCCGCGCAAGCGGTGATCCTCCTCGGCTCCAAAGCCTCCGTCCACGACGACTACCCCTGGCTCGACGCTCTCAAAATCTGGCTCACGCCGCTACTCAACGCAGAGGTGAGATGCCCCACCTTGGGCATCTGCTTTGGCCATCAGCTTCTAGCCCACCTCGCCGGCGCGAAGGTCGGCTTGCGCGAACCCACAGGCCACAAATTGGCCGCCGTCGTCGAGAGCCACTTCAGCCCCAACCGCCTCGGCGTCAGCGGCGATCTGCGGGTCATCGCCAGTCAGTGCGAGGAAGTCAAAGAGATCCCTCGCGGCTTCCGCCACATCGCGACGCGGCCCACTTGCAACATCGATGGCCTCGAACACTGCGAGCTCCCCCTCTTCTCGGTGCAGTTTCACCCCGAGGCGCGCGAGGACTTCGCCCTGCGGCAGAAAATCCCCGCCGCCGCCGTCGACGCGCGCCTCAAAGCCGACACCACCCGCCTCCTCGAAGCCTTCTGCCAGCGCGCCCTGCGCTCAGAACCCGTCGTCGTCACCCAGATCTAGGGCACCAGGCTTGGGGGGGCCGTCTTCGACGGGGAGCAAGTCGGGCGGCGCCGCACCATCACTCGGCGCGGGCTTTGGCGGCGCTCCCTCATCCCCACCCACCGGCCGCAGCGGCACCGCGTCCTCACCCAAGAGCGGCGTCAGATCGATGGGCTTCACCAGCGGCGCCTGGAGCGCCCGCGCATAAGCCTCGTCCACCTCGACACTGAAACGGTAGCTATGGGTGCACGGCGCCGCTTGTTGCGAATGCACCGTCGCATAGTAGGCACCGCTCGGCAGATCCACTTCCAGCACCTCCCCCTCACCGCGACCGCGCCGATCCGACACGGCCACGTCGGCCATCTGCTCGTCCCGCAAGTCCAAACGCACCCGCACGGGGTAGCCCTCGGCGACCCGCATGGTCACGCGGGCGCGAAGATCCGACGGCTCCGCCAAGGGGGGCACCACGAAACGATACACGTCGCGGTCGCCCACTGGGTGCAGGGTCCCGCTCAGCGGCTCGCCCAACGCAATGGGGGTCGCCTGCTCGGGGACATCATTCGGCTCCCGCTCCTCCTGCACCGGGTGGCGCAAGGCCAAGTGGATCTCGTAAGCGTTGTCCACGTCGCTCCACTTGGCACCGGGCTGCAGGGCCACCCGGAAGTCGATGCTGTCGCCAGCGATCACATCGACCCCACAGAACGCGCGCTCACCGCCGGGATCGCCACCGGGACGCGCCATCATCAGGCCCGTCAGGGCACTGCGCAGCTCCAGGGCCAAGTCCAGTGTGCCTCTCGGCCGCACCCGCAACGTCAAGACTTGGCGCGTCTCCGTCGCCTCTGCCGCCAGCGCCGGGATGATCACCCGGAAATGGTCCAGATCGTCGGCACGGCTCAAGGAAGCCTGGAGCGGAACCTCAGAGAAGACGATCACTTGGGGACTCTCGGGCGCATCGTTGGGCTCCAACTCGATGGGGCCACTCCCGCCGGCGATGTCCAGAGCCACCTGATAGATCTTCACCGCGTCGATATCGTCCAGCGCCTGCACCCGCAACAGATAGGGCTGCGCCGTGGGCCGGAGGCCACTAAAAGCGACGGGGCTCGGGCCGCTGCTCTGCACCTGCCAGATCACTTTGTTTCCCTCCATGAGGGTGACCAGCATCGCCTCCTTCGGCGGCACGATCCTGATGTCTGCCGGGCTCTTGTTGACCTGTAGCAGAAAGTAGTCGACGTCACCCGGCTTGTTGAGATAGGCCGTCCACAAGGTCCCCGGGGTGATGCGCTGGGCCCACTCGGGGCGGTCATTGGGTTCGCTCTCGCCATCCTCGGCCCCAAGGGTGATCTCCATGCTATAGGGAATATCGGCCTCGCCGCGCCCCATGATCGCCACCACCACCCCCTGTGGGGTCAAACGCAGGTTGGGGATGAGCTCCGTGCCGCCGTAGGCCGCGTTATCCAGCGTCCACATCGCGCCGGCCTCGGGCCGCACCACCCCCAGTATGATGTCGCCGCCGCCGCTAGGCGTCACCTTGAGCGACGCCATCGCGCCCGCCTCCCCTTTGAGCAGCCAGTGATCGACGTCGGCGGCGCCGCCAGTCAACACCCCCGCCAGCAGCACTGGACCGCGCCCCTCCAAGGCGACCTCCACCGCCTGCTCAGGGCGGTCATTGGGCTCGCGGTCCGCATCAGACGGAACACCCTCGGCACTGGGATCGGCCGCCATGTTGCGCAACGCGGCGTCGCTGCGATCCGTCTCGGGCGCTGGCACGGGCAGCTCACAGCCCAACACCGTCGCCAACCCCAGGCACACCCAACACCACCTCACACCCATCCTCATCTGCATATCCCCCGGCAACTCGTGCCGATAAAGTCCACCAGTTCAGCCACCCATGGATGCTGTGGCTGAGCCGCCAACGCAGCGCAGCTCTCCGCCAAGGGACGGGAGCAGCGGAACAATTGCCCATAGGCAACGCGCAGCGCCTCCAAGGCCACGGCGTCGCAGCCGGCGCGCCTTAAGCCTAACACATTCAAACCCACCAGAGCCGCGCGGTTGCCATCGACCCGGCAAAAAGGCGGGACATCGCGCTCAACCAGCGCCGCGCCGGCGACGAAGGCCAAGCGGCCCACCCTGACGTGCTGGTGCACCATCGCCCGAGCGCTGATCATGGCACCGGCGCCCACCCTGACGTGCCCTCCGAGCATGGCGCCGTTGGCCACGGTCACCCCGGGCCCCAATGCACAGTCGTGGGCAATGTGGGCCTGGGTCATCACATAGACCCCCGCGCCCAGACGCGTCCAGCTCTCCACCCCGCCGCGCGACGCTCCGCGGTGCACCGTCGCGAACTCACGCACCACCGCCCCCGCGCCGATCTCGACGCCCCCAGCCTGCGGATCCGCCAAACGGTCTTGCGCCGGCTGCCCCACACAGGCGTAAGGCCCTAGCCGCGCACCGCGCCCGACCCATACCGTGCCATCGATGACGGTGTGCGCCGCGATCACGACCCCGGCGTCGAGGCGCACCGCCCCCCGAATCACCGCATAGGGGCCCACCTCGACCCCCTGGGGCAGGAGCACGCCAGGCGCCACGACCGCCCGCGCATCCACTCCGCTGTCCCTCACACCATCTCCCAGAGTCTCACTCATCGCGCCGGCGGCCACAGTGGGGACAGGGCCCTCGTTCCAAGCGCTGCAGGCGCGCGTCGAATGCTCGCACACGCTCATCCAAGTCCTTCTGCTGCACCACCGTGCGTCGCCACCGCCCAATCTCCATCGCTGGAATTCCGCCGACCTTGGCGCCTGGGGGGAGGCTCCTGGCCACGCCCGACTTGGCCGCCACTTGGCTCCCCGCACCCAAAACCAGATGCTGAGCCACACCAACCTGTCCCGCCAGAATGCAGTCGTCCTCGAGCCGGGTGGATCCAGCTACCCCGACCTGGGCCAAAACCAAACAACGCTCTCCCAGGCACACGTTATGCGCCAGGTGCACCAAGTTGTCAACGCGGCTCCCTGCCCCAACCCGAGTCGGCGCCAAAGTGCCCGCGTCGATGCAGGTCCCGGCCCCAATGTGAACATCGTCGCCCAACACCACCCCACCGATGTGCAGGCTCCGCGCTCCCGGGCCCGCTGGCGACGCCGCCTCATAGGCAAAGCCCTGATCGCCTATCACCGCGTTGGGACCGATCACCACCCTGGCCCCCAAAATACACCGCGGACCGAGATAGACCCCAGGCCCTATGTGGCACCCCTCGCCCAGAACACAGCCCTCCTCGATGACCGCGTTCGCCCCCACCGTCGTCCCCGCGCCGATGCGCACCCCTGGGCCCACCACCACCCCTGGCCCCAACGCCACGTCAGCCGCCAAGACCGCGCTCGGGGCCACCACGGCCAGGGCAGAGCGCCCCTGCACCCGACGCAGGGCGAAGGGCGCAAAAAGGGCGCTCAGCTCACGTTGGAGCTGCCGCGGGGCGCCATGCACCCACTGCCAGCCAGGCAACGCCGCGTCGGCCGCCTCGACGACCAACGCCGCACCACCAAAGCCCAACGCCTGGGCTCTATACCCACGGTGGGTAAAAAAGGCCAACGCCCCAGGACCCGCCTCGGCGAGGGTGCTGAGGCGATGGATGATCACCCCCTCGCCCCCACAAGCCGACGCCCCCGCCGGGCCCACCAGGGAGCCGCCAAAGCGCGCCACGAGCGCCGAGATCGCGTAAGAACTCACTTCTTCTTCTGCGCCTCGTAGCGCTTGATCAGCTCATCCGTGTAGTCAAAGCTGTTCTTGAAGTAGAGCACGGCACCTTCGTTGCGCTCCACCATGAAGTCCAACTTGTTGTCCTGGGCAATGGACACACTGATCGCAGCCATCTTCTGCTGGATCTCTCCCAACACTTTGGCCCGAGTCTCGGCAAACTCCTGCTCAAAGGTGATGGCCGTCTTGCGATACTCCAGGGCCATCTGCTGATAGGCCGCCATCTTCTCCCGCAGTTTCTCCTGGGACAACAGCGGCCCACTGTCTTGAATCTCTTGCTCCAGCGCCACAATCGCCTTCTCCTGGTCCTTGAGCTTGCTCTGCCGCTTCTCCGCATCCCGCTGCAGCTTCTTCAGCGCACCGTCTTTCTCGGTCGCATCGAGGGCTCTGTTGAAATCCACCACCCCGACCTTGAACTCGCCTGCCATCGCCGACTGGGACAGCCCCAGCACCACCAACAACCCCAGCGCCAGCAACCAACCAGAGAAATTTCCACTCCGACGCACGTTCATCTCATCTCCTCTTAAACGTGTTTCACCTCGACGCACCGAGGTGCCCAGGCGCATCAGACGCCAATGCCACACAACACTTCAACCCGCGGCAAAGATTCTCACGCGACAAACCATTTTCCCGCATCAAAACGCAAGGCCCCGGGTTCCAACGAATAACACCCCTCGCGATGCCACACCAACGCGCTCTTGAGAGGCCACACCTCGGCGGCAGAGGCTTTGACCGCCTCGCTCTCACCGCGCAACAACAAAAACAAATCCGGCGTCAACGCCAAGCGCAGCCGGTTCGACTCACACACCACGGCCACCTCATCCGGCGAAGCCGGCGCCAGCGCCTGCCGCAGAGCCGTCACACGCGTCCACAGCGCCTGCGCCCCTGCCTGGGCCGCATCGGTGCGAACCTTGAGCCACAACACCGCCGCCGCACCTGCCGCCAACATCCGCTGGCTGTCCTTCCCCGCCAAGGCCGCATCGGCGACCTCCCGCTCGATCACATAGGGCACCTCCAAGCTGCGACACACGCCACAACCCTCGCCGCCACGCGGACACCCATGCCCCTGCCCGGCCTGCACCGTCGTCACTTTGGCAGCCACCACCGCGCGGGCGCGCGCCACCCTCTCAATGACCTGGCAAGCAAAAGTGGTCTTGCCGGCGTTGCGATCGGCCGCGCCGATGAGCAGCATCCCTGGAGCGCTCTCCATCCTTCTCCTCAGTGGAAACAACCCAACTGACACGACACGATCCGCACCACGTCCTTGTCGCACACCACACCCACCTCAGCCACGGTCAAACCATGCGCCTCGGCAAGGCGAAACAGCTCTGCGCAACCGATCACCCGCTCGCCGTCACGCCAGCGGCTCGCAGCCAGCACCAAACGCAGAATCTCTTCTCTCTCCATCTCCACCCTCCTCACCCTAGGCGCGCCACGCGGGGCCAAGGCGGCGATAGGCTTAGCATAAAGGCTCCGACCGCGCAAAGCCTACGCGCCTCCCAGCGCCACTTGGGCACCATCCCCCTGCCATGACCCGCGCCTAAGGCCTGGAACAACAGACGCGTTTGCTGTATTCTTCGGCACGCGTTCTGGGAACGAGTGCGCCCACATGCCAGCACAAGGACAACTCGCATGGATCAAGATGCCATCGTCAATGAGATTCGTGAGCGCTTCGACAACATGGACGCCCAGGACCACTACGCTTTCCTGGGCGTCGAAAATGACGCTGAGGGCAAGACCATCCACGCCGCCTACCGGGGACTAGCCCGGCGCCTCCACGTCGATCGCTTCCGCAACCATCAAGATCCTGATCTCCTGCCCATGGTCGAGGCGATCAACAAGCGCATCAACGAGGCCTTCAGCACCCTCAACGACGCCAAGAAGCGTGAAGCCTACGACGCTGAAATCTCGGGCGAAGCCGAACAAGACAGCGTCTCCAGCTCTGAGATCGAAGAGATCTTCGCCGCCGAAGACGCCTTCCGCCGCGGCAAAGCCTTCATCGAGAGGGGTGAGTTCAAGAACGCCCACGAGCGCTTCGCCATCTCCCTCAAAGTCAACCCTGACGATATCGACACCCAAGCCTACCACACCTTTTCAGGCTACATGTGCCTCCCCGTCAGCAGCACCGGCCGCCGCGGACCCGAGGGCGACAAGCTCGTCACCGATCTGCGCAAACTCAGCAAGGAAGCCAAAGAAAACCCGACCCCTGCCCTCCTCCTCGGCAAGGTCCTCAAGCTCGAGAAAGACACCGAAGGCGCGACCCGGGCCTTCCGCCGAGCCCTCAACATCGATCCCAACAACAAAGACGCCCAGCGAGAGATGCGCCTGGTCATGAGCCGAAAAGACGACGACAAGCCCGCCTCGTTCATGGACAAGATCGCTGCGTTTTTCACGAAAAAACGCTGACGCCATCCCAGCGATAGCGCCGCAAATCACAGCGCCCCGTCGCACCAAAGACCACCCCCTCGGCTTCAAGGAGCGACCGCTGCACAATAAAACGATGCGCGTCGTTTGGCGCGCTGATCCCCCCAGCAGCGTTGATCACCCGGTGCCACGGCACCTCCGAATCGAGACCGTGACGCAGACCCGCCAAGACCATGCCCACCCGACGCGCCTGGTTGGCCGCCCCCAACATCGCGGCGATCTGACCATAGGTCGCGACCTCACCCGCGGGAATACGCGACACCAACGCCAGCACCGCCGCCCGAAAGCCTTCCTTCTCCTCGCGATTGCCTACCATCACCACGCCCACTCACAGATCTGCCAGGCTGAAACGCAAGCCGAAATGAAAATCAACATAGGCAAAAGTCTGAAACAGCGTCGAAAAAATATGCCCCCCCGTCTGCGTCTCGTGGTTGAGACGCTGCTGTAGGCCAGCGGGCGCCTCAGTGACCAAGAACGAGGCCCGGCTCAGCACCTCGACACTCGCCACCCGGCTCAAGGCGTAGCTCACCCCAGCGCTCGCCGCTACCTGCCCCCCGAAATAAAAATCGGCGCTCGGGTCGCTGAAGGTGCTCACGGCCAGCCCCAACGACAGGCCGGAAAACAACTTCCACCCCGCCTTCTCCAAGAAGACATGGCGGCCACCAAAGCCCGCAGTGATCAACGTCAGCGAAGGCAGCTCCAGCTCCGAGACGTCCACACTGGTGCTCCGCTTTTCGGCCCCCTCCTGCTGCAAACACCAAGCCTCATCGACCGGAAAATAACGCGCCGTCGCGTCATCGAAGACCCCGTTGCTCACTTGGCTGGGCGCGCAGGCGCTGTGGGTCGTGCGCATCTCACTCCAGCCAAAAGTCGCAAAGGAAAAACGAAACTCCATCTCGTCAAAGATCACCAAAAACGGCGAGTTCAGCACCAGATCCAGATTGAAATGGGTCGAGCCCGCCGCGTTGTGAAGCTCCGTCAGAATGGGGTAGTAGCCCGGCTCGGGGTAGACCCTGAACTCCTTGTCCGCGCTCCCCTCCACATAGGTCATCAGCGGCACGCCCAAACCAAAACCCAAACCCAGCGATTGCCCTTGGGCGTGGTCCGCGCCGCCAAGCAACAGCAAGAGCACGAGCAGCAACAGGCTGAGCTGGCCCAGCCAACAGCAGCCTCTCAGTTGCCTCGTCCCTGCCCCCCCGCGCTCATCCAAGGTCAGCTCCTCTTCCTTCGCGCCCACGACGTCGCCCCGGCGAAATAATTCCCACGACAAAGGCGTTGCCCTCTGCGTCCGAGCATGGCAGAAAGGTGGGCCCCCACGCATGGCCGCATGCTATGCCAGGGGTAGCATGCTCGCAACCTCGTCGGACCCACGGCCAGCGACCACCTGCTGGCCACCGTCCCATCGACGCCCTGGGCCAACCTCCCTTTAGACCATGGTAGAATGATGCACCAACGCTCCTTTCTCCTCTTCCTCCTAGCCCTCATCACCCCGGCTCTCCTCGTCGGCTGCAAGCTCTCTGAACCCCCCAAGCGCCGCGCCGCCGAAGAAGCCCCACAGCCCACCCAGGGCGAACCCGCGGCCGTCGTCCCAGAGCAGACCAAGGATGACGCCCCCCCTGCCCCCCATGTCGACCCCATGCTCCGCCAGAATGTCCGCGGCAACATCGGCCAACGCACCCTGGAGCCGTCCCCACATCGCCTCCGCGGCCGGGGCGGACTCGCACCCTCCATCAAAGGCCGCAAGGGTCCCCTCGAGCTCCGCTCCAAGCATGGCTTGGACAAACCCCGCCGTGGCGTCCCAGCCCCACCGGAGAGCGATCCGCCCCAGAGCCCGCTGGACTCGGTCGGCGAAAAAGTCGACGAGGGAAAATCCGCCGCCCCCACCACCCCAGAGACGGCTCCCGAACGCAACATCGAGGCCCCCGTCATCCCCGAGGCCGAATCCGCCGCCGCCCCCAAGCCCTGAGCCGGCCCAGGAGAACCCATGCCGGCCCATGAACCCGTCCTGGCCTACTACACCCGCACGCTGGCCCAATCCGCTTCGCCCTGCGCCCAGGTGGGCTGGGAGAGCCTGACCATCCAGCGCCTGCGCTTCCACACCCTGCTCAACGCCATCGACCTCAGCGCCTCCAACCTGCGGGTCCTCGACGTCGGCTGCGGCTTGGGTGACCTCTACCCCTACTTGCTCGAGCTGGCTCCCCAAGCACACTACCGCGGCATTGACCTCCATCCCACCATGATCGCTGCGGCCCAGCGCCGCCACCCCCAAGGCCACTTCGCCGTCGCCGACATCCTCGACTGGCCCACGGAGGAGCGCTTCGACTTGGTCATCGCCTCAGGCACGCTCAGCCTGCGCTTCGCGACTGAAGACACCTCCCTGGCCATCATCGAGCGGCTCTTCGAGCTCGCCACCCAAGCCGCCACCTTCAACCTCCAGACCCCAGCCGCCCTGGAGCGGGCCACCGGCACCTCCCTCCATTGTGGGTTCTGGCACGTCGACCCAGCGGCGCTCCTCCCGCGCCTGCGCGAAATCACGCCCTGGATCGTCTTGCGCGAAGACGTCCTGCGCTCGGATGCCTTTCTCACCCTCTATCACCCTGGCACCCAGCCCTGGGCCACCAAGGCCTTCTCCCCCCTGGAGCGGGCCGAGATCTGCCTCCACCGCGGCGAGCATCTTCAGGCCCTGCACTGGCTCGAGCAGGACCCGGATGCAGCGCCACAGGCCAGGCATGCCCTGCTGCGCGGCGTCGCCCTCTGCCACCTCGGTGGCGCCGACGCCGACGCCCTCGCGGCCCTCACCGACGCCTTCCAGCGCGCCCAATCCCATCCTGAAACCGATCCCCTCAGCACCATCGAAGCGGCAGAAACCCTCCTCCACTTCTACCTCTACGCCGATGACCTCACGGCCGCCCGCGCCCTCGTCGAGCAACTCGACCAACGCAGCCAGCTCGGCCCAGAGGCCCCTGAGCGGCTCCTCCTGCCTCTCCACGAAGCCCTCCTCCACGACGACCGCGCCGAAGAGGCCCAGACGCTGGAGGAGCTCCTCGACGACCCCGGCAGCACCTGGCACATGCGCGGCGCCCGCGCCCTGGCCCTGGGCCACCTCGACGCCGCCGAGGAGGCCCTCCACAACGCCCTCGAACACCACCCATGGAACGGCGCCATCCGCGCCCTCCTGGCCACGGCGGCGCTGCGCCGCGGCGCCCCCGAACGCGCCTTGCCCGCCGCCATGGCAGTGCTGGACCACCACCCCCGTCACGACCTCTGTCGCCACGTCGCCTTGAGCGCCCTGCGCGACCTGGCCAAAGCCGCCGCCAGGGGTGACCGCCAAGCCGCCGCCCTCATCGCCGATGCCGCCCACCACCCCGTGCTCGGCAGTCTCGCGCGCCGACTGCACCCCCAGCCCAACCCGCAGACTTGACCCTGCCCTTCGCCCCAGTCATCAACATGCCCAACGCGACCCCACACTGGCCCATCGCCCTCGGCGCCCTCACCACGGCGCTGCTCATCACCGCCTGTACGCCACCCGCGGAGCTGCCACGGCCTGCACCAGAGGCCAACCTGCAGGAGCCATCCATGACCGAAGCAACCTGGAAAATCGACGCGGCCACCATCGACACGACCATACAGAGCATCATCGCCCAGAGCGCCCCCTCGGACCACAGCGCCGTGCGCCAAGGCGTCGAGCAGGTCGCCCTCTTCTGGCGCCATAGCGATGGCGACAGCGCGGCTTTCACCGACTTCTGCACCCAGCACTACCTCCCCGACGCCGCCGACAGGACGGCACTCCTGCACCGCTTCGCCGCCGCCATGGAGGCCTTGAACGGCCATGAGGGCGCCCTGACCCGAACCCTGCGCCGCCCCATCGACCTCGACCTCGGCCCCCTCATGGCCATCGATCACCTCCTGGCCGCCCTCAACCCCTTCGATCACCTCTCAGAGGATCTCTTCCGCTCCCGCATCGCCTTTGTCGCGCTCCTCAACTTTCCCCTCTATGGTCTCCAGGGGCTGCTCCAACACGGCCCCCACTTCTCCCGCGAGCAATGGGCCGCCGCCCGCCTCACCCGCGCCTTCTCGCAGCGCATCCCCGGCGACGTGCGCCAACGCCTCACCGCCGCCTACACCGCCGCTGAAGCCTACATCGCCGGCTACAACATCCACATGGGCAGCGTCGATGTCGACGGGCAGGCCCTCTTCCCCGACGACCTCATCCTCATCTCCCACTGGGGCCTGCGCGATGAGCTCAAGGCGCGTTACGCCGAGGGCGCCGAGGGCCTGCCCAGGCAACGCACCATTTTGCGCATCATGGAGCGCATCATCTACCAGGAGATCCCCGCCGCCGTCATCGACAACCCCAAAGTGCGCTGGGATCCCTTCGCCAACACCCTCAGCCCCACCACGGACGACCCAAGCCGGGAGCCGGATCAACGCTACGCCCGCCTCCTCGACGTCTTCCAGGCAGAGCGCGCCGTCGACGCCTGGTCGCCGGCCTACCCCACCTTCATCGCCCGCCGTTTCGACCTTGGGCGTGAGATCCCAGAGGAAGAGGTCGAGGCCCTCCTCATCTCCATCGTCGCCGATCCCGTCGCCGCCGCCGTGGGCCAGCGCATCGCCCAACGCCTCGGGCGTGACCTGGAGGCCTTCGACATCTGGTACAACGGCTTCAGCCCCCGCGGCCTCCTCCCTGAAGAGGCCCTCAGCCAGCGCGTCCAAGAGCGCTTCCCCACGGCCGAGGCCTTCGCGACGGCCATCCCGGAGATCCTCCAGATCCTGGGCTTCGCCCCAGAGAGCGCCGACTTCCTCGGGCGCAACATCGAGGTCGAGGCCGCGCGCGGCGCGGGCCACGCCTGGGGGGCTCAGATGCGCAGCGACTTGACCTATCTGCGCACCCGCGTCCCCAGTACGGGTCTCGATTTCAAAGGCTTCAACATCGCCATGCACGAGCTCGGACACAACGTCGAGCAGGTCTTCACCCTGCACCGCGTCGACTCCACCCTCATGGCCGGCGTGCCCAACACCGCCTTCACCGAGGCCTTCGCCTTTGCTTTCCAGGGCCGCGACCTCCAGGTCCTCAACCACGGTCAAGACGCGTCTGGCGCCGATCTCGATGCCGAGAACTTGGCGCAAATCCTCGCCCTACAGCACCTCGCCACCTACTGGAACGCCTTTGAAATCGCAGGCGTCGCCCTCGTCGATCTCGCCGTCTGGCGCCAGCTCTACGCCAACCCCGACATGACCCCCGCCCAGCTCCGCGAGAGCGTCGTCGCCGCCGCCAAGGAGGTCTGGAACCGCTACTACGCCCCCGTCTTTGGCTTCAACGACTCCCCCATCCTCGCCATCTACAGCCACATGATCGCCTACGGCCTCTACCTCCCAGACTACCCGCTCGGCTACGTCATCCAACACCAGCTCGAAGAACACTTCCGCACGGCGCCCCTCGGCGAGCGCATGGAAGCCATCTGCGCCCAAGGGCGCCTCACGCCTGACGCCTGGATGCGAGGCGCCGTCGGCCACCCCCTGAGCACGGCCCCACTCTTGACCGCCACCCGCCACGCCATCGCCACCCTCGAATGAAGGCGACGGGGCTGCCCCCCTAGGGGCTGGTGGTGATGCTGATCAGCTCGAGCTTGAGAAAAGGCACACCGACGATCCACTTGAAGAGCAGATGGGAGCCCCCCAAACCCATGGCGTAGACCAGGACGAATATCCACACCATCTCGGCCCAGGTCCGCAAGCGCGCAAAGAGCGCCGTGGCCGCCACTGCCAAGAAAAACAACATGAGCAGCACCCACAGCAACACGTCACGGTCGGCCGTGATGAAAACACCTACGATGGTTTGCGAATACGCCATCTCGCTCCAGACCGCCCGGCCCCCTATGGCCCGCCTCTCCCCTCGCCGCCTACTTGTAGTGGTTCACCAGGCCATGGGCAAGGCCACAGCGCGCGCCGAAACCGCGACCAGGACCACCCTTTTTGACCCCAACGGCGCCTCGCGCTATGGTTGGGGTCGATGCCTTGGGCATCTGCATGGAGGAACCACATGATGCGCCGGATGCGCCGAACTACTCGTCACCGCCTCTTGAGTCTCGCGACCCTGCTCGTCGCGGCCTCCCTCCTCGTCGGGGCCTACACCCTCACCGCCGCGCCTGAACGCAATGAGGATCACCCTCTCAGTGCCCGCGGCGCCGACACCCACGCCGACCCTACCGAGCACGACTTCCTCCCCGGCACGGATCCCAGAGAAGGCCTCGGCCTCGACCCCAGCCGCTTCGAACGCGATGGCGACCGTTACATCCAGCGCCTGCCTGACGGCAGGACCGTCTTGCTGACCCTGGTCCCAGCGGTCCAAGAAGCCCTCGACAACCAGTTCAAATCGCGCAAAGTACCCTACGGCGGCGCCGTCGCCATCGAACCCTCCACCGGCAGGGTCCTGGCCATGTCCTCCTTCTCTGCCGCCGACGCCAGCGTCGAAAACTACGCCCTGCGCGCCCAAGCCCCTTCGGCCTCGGTCTTCAAGCTCATCTCCGCCGCCGCCTTCCTCGAGATGACCAACATCGAAGCCAGCACCCCCGTCTGCTACAGCGGCGGCTCGAGCTTCCTCACCGAAAAAGACGTCCTCGGCGACTCCGCCAACGACCGGACCTGCGCCGACTTGCGCGACGCCATCGGGCGCTCTCTCAACGCGGTCATCGCCCGCCTGGCCTATTACAACCTCAGCAAAGCCCAGCTCGAAGAGATGGCCCTGCGCTTCGGCTACAACCGCGAAATCCCCTTCGAGCTCGAGGTCGACGTCTCCGAGGCGGAATTCGTCGATGACGACATCGAGCGAGCGCGCACCGCCGCCGGCTTCTGGCACGTCAACCTCTCCCCCATGCACGGCGCCCTCATCGCCGCAGCCATCGCCAACGACGGCATCATGATGCGCCCCACCCTCGTCGATCAGATCATCCTCGCCGATGGCGCCGTCGCCTACCAAGCCAGCCCCGAACCCTGGATGGTCTCCATGAGCGCCGAACGCGCCCGCCAACTCTCGGAGATGTCCGAGTCCACCACCACCACCGGCACGGCGCGCCGCACCTTCGCAGAACGCAAAGACTGGCCCAAAGAGCTGCGCGTCGGCGGCAAGACGGGCACCCTCTCCAACAAGCGACCTTACTTGCTCTTCACCTGGTTCGTCGGCTGGGCCCCCCTGGACAACCCCAACATCGCCGTCGGCGCCCTGGTGGCCAACACCGAAAAGTGGTGGATCAAAGGCACCCACGCCGCCGCCAACGCCATCCTCACCTACCACCGCCTGCGCAACGGCGAGTGAGCGCCCGGCTCACCTGAGGCCCGCAATAGCTTTCTTGGGGAACCACGTGCGTTTAGAGCACCGCGATCACCATGACCACCAGCGGCGCATCTCCATCAGCGCCGTCCTGGTCATCTACTCCGCCACCGGCCTCGGCGCCTGGCTCTTGACCTGGTGGCTCACCGACTATTCCCCCTTCTTCTACCCCGACACCACGCCGCGGCCCCTGCCGGAGATCCTCGGCCATGGCGCGGGCGCCGGCCTCCTCGTGGTCCTCCTGTCGCGCCTCTTGGAGCGCTACTTCGCCTGGGCCCGCGCCCTCGCCCGCCGCATGATCGACCTCATCGGTCCCCTCGATGGCCCCAGCATCCTGGTCATCTCCCTGAGCAGCGCCATCGGTGAAGAGATGCTCTTCCGCGGCTTCCTCCAGCCCTCCATCGGCCTCATCGCCTCGAGCCTGCTCTTTGGTCTCCTCCACATCGGCCCCAACCGCGCTTATTGGCCCTGGACCGTGATGGCCATCGCCATGGGCT
>Ga0334884_1003168_pt1 | contig 19170 bp, 15 predicted proteins | sample GraSluR1_MG_7_FD_207215 | JGI IMG/M metagenome (GOLD analysis project Ga0334884, IMG submission 207215) | Sludge microbial communities from methane-producing bioreactor in Wageningen University, Netherlands - Granular Sludge_12_05 R1 | ecosystem: Engineered > Bioreactor > Anaerobic >...
ATATTTTTCCTCCAATTACCTGGCATACGATATGTTGCACGGCACTACCCGGTTCAGCGACCACTATACACCGGAATATAAAGCCGCCTTCATCAAACGCATGGAAAAACTCTTCCTTGACTCGGGATCCGACACGCCATTCCGTGAATATTTACCCAAAACGGGTATTTATACAGACACGCTTTCCCAAGCAGAAATGAAAAAAGCCCGCGAAATATTTTTAGGTATCTATGCGCATCCGCTGGAGGCGCAGCCGCTGTAAATCTCAGAGATTCTGCGCAACGCCTTTTTGACGGAACGTTTATTCACCTGATTTACTGTGTGTTGAAAATTTCGCTTACGGTCTCTTGCGCAGAATCTCTGAGATTTTTGCGCTCCAACCGCACCCGGACGCTCCCGTCATCAGCCCTTATACCATATATTATGCGGTACAATCCGGCCGGCAGCGTGTGATCTGTGTTGAACAACTGTTCTTGTGTCACACCTCCGGATTCATATCCAAAACCCAATGTCCTGTACCGGCCGTTTTCCCAACGCTGTATGGTGAAATCCGTATCGTAGGCCGGGAATGTGCCATCTGGACCGGGTGCTGCTTGCAGGCGCAGGTGGCGCGGGCATCTTTGGCGCGGGCATCTTGAAGATGACGCGCCACTTTTGTTTGCTGAAATTTCAGATGCCTGAAATTCAGATGGTTGCGTTTTGCCTTCAGGGGGCGTGGCGCACCATCTCCAAGATACCTGCGCCGCTGCCGCTGTTTCCTGCACCGCCTCTGCCGCTGTTTCCTGCACCGCCGCTGCCGCTGTTTCCTGCACCGCCTCTGCCGCTGTTTCCTGCACCGCCGCTGCCGCTGTTTCCTGCACCGCCGCTGCCGCTGTTTCCTGCACCGCCGCTGCCGCTGTTTCGCCTTTTTCTGCCACCTGGGTACGTTTTGTGACCGGATCTATGCGGGCGGGAATGCCGGCGGTGCGGCAGAGTGCCACGCGCAAGACTTCGCGGGAGGTCTCATCGGCAATCCCGTAAAGGGCGGTTGCGGCAGGGGCTACGGGAAAACCGCGGGGGTTGAGTTCCGGGGACATTTCCAAAGCGTTTATGATGCTGTCTATAGCTTGCAATGTGGCCGGGTTCCGGCCGGGTTCCTGCATGCCGTGTTCACAGAGGAGCTTCCAAAGGGTTTCCCGGTAGGGCAGGGGCGCTTCGTTGGCTATGCGGGGATTCATGACGTAATCCCAATAAAACCGGGTTGTATCGGAAACATTCTTCAGACGCAGAATCCCGTTCAGCCAATCACTCAGTGTTTCCTGAGTGGCTTCCAGAAAGTCCTTTTCATTGAGCATGGCTAGCAGGCGCGTTGTTGTTTCATGATCAGGTCCGGCCGGAACGCTATTCAGGAATGTTGCGGTATGTCCCGGCGGGTAGCTTTTCAGACGGGCAATACGCAAGGAATCGTCAATAGCGCAAAGCGAATCCAGCCGGGCTTTCATAGGGGCACTCAAAGAATCATCAAATGCGGTTGCCGGCGGAGGTGTCAGCAGGTATTCCTCCAAACCGTTCACAGGTCTGGGATCCCCCTCAAGGACCAGCGTGAGTGTGTCCAGCTCAGGCACCGGGTAAGGGGCCGCCGCATACCAATGAGTTTGTCCACCGGCCACAGCTTCTGCTTCAGCGCCACCGGCCACAGCTTCTGCTTCAGCGCCACCGGCCACAGCTTCTGCTTCAGCGCCACCTGCCACAGCCTCTGCTTCAGCGCCACCTGCGGAGGATTCAAAATATGCCTCGATGAACAACGTTCCCAGTCCGGTGGTGAGGCTTGCCAGGCCGTCGCTATCGGTCAGGCGCTCCGCCAGGGGGTAAAACTCGGCATAATTATAAAGACCAAAAGAAACCTGCACCCCTTCCAGGGGCCGGTCGTGGCCATCTACCACGCGCACCACGGCTTTTTTGACCGGTGCGTAACGCTCCAGCACGTTCAGCTCTGTGTATAACCCCTTGAAAGACAGGATTTTTTCCCCGAAGGACGTCAGCGGTTCATCTTTCGGAGTTTGGTGCCAGCCCTCGTGCAATTCGCTGCCCGATTCGCTGCCCGATTTGCTGCCGGATTTCGTCTGCTTCCCAACAGTTTTGGGATTGCGCATGCCAACGGTTTTGGGATCCCGCAGATCACCGGGCACGAAGGTATGAACCAGCATGGCGCGGGACGCTTCGTCCGTAAACCACCCGCGGTCCAGCTCCAGCTCGGGCTCGCAGGCACCCAGGTAATACCAGCGGCCGTCCACCCAAACCTCAACCCAGGCGTGATTGTCGTTGGTGTGCGACCAGCGAGGGGCGTAAACCTGCCGGGCGGGAATGCCTATGCTTCTTAACGCCGAGACGGCTACCACCGATTCCTCCCCGCATCGTCCGTAGCCGCGCGCCACCGTTTGCAGCGGCGCCGAGGTGCGGATGTCCGTGGGTCTGTACTCCACCTTTTCGCGGCACCAGTGGTTCACCTCCAGGACCGCATTGTACATGCTCAGGTCCTTCACACGAGGGTATAGTTCCTGGTAAAACACATCACGGGCATTGTCCAGGAACTCGTTGTTCACCCGGGGCGGCAATACATAATGCTTGAACAGATCCTCAGGGACCGTTTTGGCCCACGGCAATTCTTTGGTCCGAAACGCCTGGCTTACAGCATTTTGAAAATACTCCCTGCTCTGTTCCGCCCTGTCGTTCAGCGGCATATATTCATACAGGTAATCCAGTGCCTGCTTTTGGGTAAACGTATTACAGGCAGTCAGCAGCAGGAGAGAGGTGAGCAGGAAAAAGGGCAGGGTAGCGCGCACGCGGAAGGCATCTTCAAGCTGCCGCGCCACTTTATTTTTTAAAATTCTCATAGATCAGTATTTCAGGGTTTTAGGAATTTGCATTTTGAATGTGGCGCAGCAGCTTGAAGATGCCCTCCCTCTCAGACAGGTGAACGGCGGGTACTCCGGTTTCCCGGATGATGCGGGCGACGTTGTCCAGGGTGACGCCTTTACCGGCCATGATGTTGATGCGTCCGGCGGCGCGTTCAACAAGCTGTTTTAATATAGGTATGCCTTGTTCGGCAGTAGGGGCATGGCCGGAAGTCAGCAGTGTATTAAAGCCGAGGCTGATGATTTGTTCCAGAGCGGAAAACGGATCCCGGCATTCATCAAAGGCACGGTGAAAGACCAGGGTAAGGGTATTGTCGGGGCCGGTGGAATCCAGCGTTGCGGACGGGCCGGTAGCCACGTGGATCATTTTTCGAAGTGCCGGCAGGTCCGGATCACCCTCGGGTGTGAGTGCACCAATGACCACGCCTTTGACGCTGATTTCGCGGCACAGGCGGATGCTTTTGCACATTTCATCTACCTCGGCCTGTGAATAACAAAAATCCCCCGGACGACACCGGATCAGCACGTGAGCGTGCGATAAAAGATCAAGGTTCTGGTCTTCAGTGGCAAAGAGTTTCAATTCAGGATTTGCCGGCAGGGCTGTCGCAGACCGGTCCCTCAGACGGGGAAGCCAGGTGGGAGTGAGGCCGCCGCATTCCAGCACTGAACACAGCTCTACCCTTTGTGCGCCTTCCCGGAGCATGTTCAGTGCGCTTTCAATGTTGGTACAGCAAACTTCTAAAAGTACCATAAACACAGCGGTTATGAAAAGCGAATTTAGAAAAAAAACTAGTTATTTTTGCAGATAAAAAATTTATGGCTACTTTTGCAGCCCCTTTGATTCGTTAGCTCAGCTGGTAGAGCACAACACTTTTAATGTTGGGGTCCTGGGTTCGAGCCCCAGACGGATCACAAAATAATCGGGGATGCTGTCTCAAAAGGGCAGCATTTTTTTTATAAAAAAGTCCCCTGTCAGGAAAAGTGTCAGGGGATCTTTTTGTTGATTATGAGCGTTAAAATTTTCCGCAGATCACGGAAAAATATATCTATTAGTTGTTAGGTTGGAGCATTTTGTAAATCAGGTCGTCTGCAGCCCTGATAATTGGTGTGACAACGGGTGAAGGCGTAAGCAACGGATGCGTACCAAACTGATATGAAACCAGTTCGTATACCGTAATGTTTTTCTGGATGGCCATGCTGATGATGTTGATGATCTCGCCCACCGATTTGCCGCCCCAGGCTTCACCGCCCAGAATGCTGCCGTCAACGGGGGAAGCGTACAGTTTGAGCGTCATGGTTGCCCCGCCTGGAAGTCCGCCCGGATGCCTGTCCGGAGCGATGAATTTTGCCGAGATGATCTCCACGCAGGCTTCCGCAGCGCTTTGATCGTTGGCTCCGGCAGCCGCCATTGCCAAACCGTTGATTTCCGTGGAAAATACGCCGAGTGTCCCGGAAGTGCATTTCTTGATTCGTATTCCAAAGATGTTGTGTCCCAAAACGCGTGCTTCTGCCGTGGCCGTGGAGGCCAGTTTGATCATGTCGCTGCGGCCGGTCAAAAAGCCGAAAGTCTGTGCGCAGTCGCCAACGGCGCAAATGTTTTTTGCCGAGGTGCGTCCGTAGTTGTCCACGTGAATGTCTCCGAACCGGTTCAGTTCCAAACCGGTCTCTTTTGCCAGTTGGGTGTTGGCGCGGTAGCCGATAGACAGGATCACTGCATCTGCGTTTATTTTGGTACCATCGCTTAATTCAACTGCCTGCACTTTGTTGTTTTCCCCTATGATCTCTTTTACCATGCTGGAAGTCATAACTTTAACCCCGGAATTTCCAAGTGCTTCGGTAGCTATTTGACTCAATTCCGGTGAAAAAGCCTTGGAGAAACAGGTGGCTTCACTTTCTACCAAAGTAACGTTTATGTCTTCGGCAGCCAGCTGTTCGGCCACTTCTGCGCCAATGAAACCGCCGCCTACAATCACAATATTCTTAAAGCCGCTTACATGTCCGGCCAGTTCTTTAATGTAATTGTAACTCTTTTTGATGTAGAAAACATTGTCCAGATCATATCCGGGAATGGATTTGGGTACAACGGGGAGGGACCCGGTTGCAAAGACCAGCTTGTTGTATGCGAACTCCTCACCGGTATCAATTTTAACCACTTTATCTGATTTGTCCACTTTTGTGACTGTTTTTACGATCACTTCACCTCCCAGGTCTACAAAAGGTTTTGGACCCATTTTATTCTTATCGGCGTCGTTGCCCAGATGATGGAAAATGTACGGAATACCGCACGGAACAAGCCCATCGGCCTCTTCCTTGATCATCAAAACGGATTTGTCTTTGAAGAATTTCTTAATGGTAAGACCGGTTACAATGGCTGCAGGGCCGCCACCAATAATAATAACATCGTAACTTTTCATGTAAATATTAAATTTTTAAAGATTTGAATGATCAGGCAAAGCTTTTTCAAAAATAAGTGAACTTTTGTTCAAAACCTCATAAAAAAATCGATTAACGAAAATGTATTTTTTTTGAATAAAACGTTCGTTTTTCTTATCTTGCAATACAAATTTCCTCACTTATGAAACCTGAAGACCGCCTTACAAAAAAAACTGTAACCGAGACGTCCGAAGAACATTTTTTGCAGGGTGTTTTCTATTACGACAAAGGATTGGATGCCAGAAACGCCAATGAAGACGGGGCAGACGCCTTTTTCAAGGAAGCCTTCGGTTGTTTTTTGACTGCGGCAGAAATGGGTAACCTTCATGCGCAGAATCAGTTAGGAATTTGTTACGAATTCGGACTCGGCGTTAATAAGAACTGCCAAAAGGCCATTGAATGGTACACCAAGGCGGCTGAAAAAGGTTGTGCAAGGGCGCAAAATAACCTCGGCTGTTGTTATTGCCGGGGAGAAGGCGTAGAGGAGGACACGCGCGAAGCCTTTGAGTGGTGCAGGAAAGCGGCACGGCAGGGGAATGCCAAAGCGCAGTATAACCTCGGCGTATGTTATGATGAAGGTATTGGCGTGGAACGGGATGCCGAGCAGGCCGTTTACTGGTTCAAAAAATCTGCCGAGCAGGGGTTTGTACGTTCGCAAAAAAGATCCGGTTTTTACCTGGAACTCGGCTGTTGTGTGCAAAAAGACCCGCACCAGGCTTTCGAATGGTTCAAAAAAGCCGCAGAGCAAGGAGATGCCCAGGCCCAGAAGAATCTGGGCGACTGTTTTCGCCGGGCAGTGGGCACCGGGCAAGATTACCGGAAAGCCTTTCAGTGGTACAGCAAAGCCGCCTCGCAGGGGCATGTCGCTGCGCAAATTGAGCTGGGCGACCGGTTTTTTTACGGCCAGGGCGTGGTACAGGATTACGAACAGTCTTTCTTTTGGTACAAAAAAGCAGCAGACCAGGGTGATATGCATGCCGAGAGCCGCGTAGGTTATTGCTACAAAGAAGGATACGGCGTAGATCCCGACGAAGAAGCCGCCATGCAATGGTACCTGAAAGCCGCCAAAAAAGGCGACGAAGACTCCCTCCTGGCCATCGAATTGATCTGCCAGCTGCAAAATAAAAGAGTGATCTAGGTGCGGCCGATTGATGGAGCTGGCTGTTCTGGCTGGGCTCTATGATTCCTTTGGTTTATCTGATTGGGTTGGGTTAAACATCAGTTAGTTTTGGCTGATGTCGGTTGGTTGCGGTGTTTTCAAGCGGGTGCAAGCGGGTGAACGTAATTTATTAGTCATTAATGGTGTTTTTGGACAGAAAAATGTTCCTTTTTCCTTTTTCAATGACAACCAATCAAAATCTTTTCTACATTTGCCGGCGTTTTTAAAAATCCAACACATTTTTGTAATGAAGAAAATTGTAAGAAACGAGATCATGCTGACCGTAGGCGTCACATTTCTTGTAGTATTGGTTTTGTTGCTTTTTGTTTGAATGAATGTGACCAGTGCTGTTTCACACTCCCTGAATTTTACAGAAAATCAAAAAGGAACAAAAAAGCACCCTGAAAAAGGGTGCTTTTTTTATAGCGCAAAGTGTACTACGTACTTAAAGAGTGCCCTGCACCATAGTGGTTGCAGTTAGTACCAGTGCCGTATTGTCCAGCAGCGTCAATTTGGTAAACGAAACCGTGTAAAGATAAGCTCCTCCCGGGGTTACTTTAAATCCTACTTTAATTTTGTCGGTATCCGATTCAGCTTGAATCTCATCGGTCCTTACATTGTTTGGCAAATCGCCAACAGAAAAGTCTCTAATCGAATTACCGGCATCGTCAAATTCAAAAACCTGAACGCTATAAATATCAACTCCGGTAGTGTTGTTGATAGTAAAGGTCGTTTTCTTGAATAGACTGCATGACGATAGAAGTGCTACGGCACACAGTAATAATAATGTTTTTTTCATTTTTTTACGGTTAAATGAGTAATAAGGAACTTAATAGAATATATTGAAAACGGCGAAAAGTTTAAATAATATGATTAATAATAAATATGCTTCTTTTGGTTTAGATTTTTGCTTTTCAAATATAAGTAAAAAATTTTAATGCTATATGAATCTTATAATTATCTAATATTCAATGAAATCATATGAAAGTGCAATTGAGGTATGAAATTCGTAAGGGGTTGATTATGAGCGAAAAGAACCAATAGTGCAACGTACACATTGTTCTTTTGGCTGATATTCAGAGAGTTAGCAAAAACCACCCCCGGGGGTATGAAATTCGTAAGTGGCTGATTATGAGCCAGACGAATCAAGTGTACAACGTACATAATAGCGGCTCACGTGCAAGACAGAGGATATTTGCCGGATAGAGGCGCCGGGTTGGTTGCGTAGCTGGATGATGAGTTTGTTGAGATCTGGTTGCGGGAGTTTGTCCAGGGGATGGTTGCCGGCTAATGATTTTGCGTGGCGAATTACCTGGTCATCGGTGAGATGGGGGCGGTTGGTTTGTTGAAGATATGCCTCATAGGCCAGGCGATCCTCTTGCTTGGGATTAATGGCTGCGACCCGGTACAACTCGGCACCGGAGGCGAAGGCATTGCGGACGATCGAAGTGTCAACGGTAATGTATTGCGAAAGCCTCGGCAAGGAATCAAAGTAGAAGGAATAGGAGGACCAGAAATAGAATCGGGGATGTGTGCACAGGCCGTCCACGTAGGGATTTCGAAGGATGTACAATATGGTGTTCAGCAGACTTTCCGGAGAATATTTAGGATAGCTGGTGAAAGGCTTTATTAAGATGCTTCCTTTTTGTTGGTGACGTTTGTTGTACCAAAGGGAATAGTCGTGCAGGATGCATTTCATCATATCCGACAGGTTTTCAGTCCAGAGGAACAGGTGTATGTGTGTGTTCATCAGGCAGAAAGCATAAAGTTTAGCTCCGTACTTTTTTACGTATTTGTCCAGAAATTTCAGGAATTGATACCTTTCCTGAGAATCGTTAAAAATGATGTTTTGAAAATTGGAATTGAGAATAATGTGGAAAAACCCGGATTGCTCCCTCGGCCTCCTTCTTCTTGCGCCTCTATTCATCACGCTACAATTATAAGATTCAACTTCACTAATTCAACAAAATTGTGCGGATTTCAAAGGTAAAAAATTTTGCCAATAAAGGCAAGCCAATTTGAGTGCAACGTACACATTGTTCTTTTGCTTGAAAATCAGCAAGATAGTTAAAACGACCCCCGGGGGTATGAAATTTATAACTGACTGATAATGAGCCAAAAGAACAATGTGTACGTTGCACCTTTTTTTTGCTATCTTTATATTATGAAACTCAATCCAAAATACAAACTTAAGGATGTGGCGGGTGAGAAGATGGTAGTGGTGCAAAATGCCCAAGGGCTTGATTTGAGCAGAGTAATAGTGCTGAACAGCACGGCCGAAATGTTATGGAATGCATTGGAGAGGAAGGATTTCACGCTTGAGACCGTAGCCGGTTTGTTAATGGGAAAATATGGTCTCAAAAAGGAAAAAGCCCTGAGTGATGCGAAATCGTGGATCGATTCCTTGCATAAAGCAGGCTTGATAGAAATGTAATGGCAATGCTCCTTTCTCCTGATTACCAAATTCTGACCCAACTCGTTAAACATGAAATCTGGCCCGGTACAACTATTGGGACTGAAGAAAATATTGTCCGATTGCTTTCAGCATATTCTTTCGAGCAATGGAAGTCGCTTTTTACTGTTGCAGCGCGTCAAGGCGTTCTGGCAATTGCCTGGGATGCGCTCAATAGTTTGTATTTTTCCGGGAAAAATGTGGACTCGGCAAGTGGCTGTAGTGCAGAGGAATTCAGGGAGTTACGGATTCGATGGGAGTTGAGTGCGAACCGGATCCGGGAGGTGCAGCTCCGGCAGCGGGAGGTTTTGAAAGAGTTGGCAATAATTTTTGCCGAGTCGGGGATCAGCGTGATGGTGCTCAAAGGACTCGGCCTGGCAGAATTGTATCCGCGTCCGGAGCACCGGGAGTGCGGAGACCTGGATATTTATTTGTTCGGGATTCCCGGGAGTTTTGAGGAGGGGAACGAGTTGATCACGAAGATGGGGATAGAGGTGGAATATGACGGGGGCAAGCACGCCAAGTTTTATTTCAAAGGAATACCGGTGGAAAATCATAAATGTTTCCTGAATGTGACTTATTCACAGGTAGATAAGAATCTGGAAAATCATTTGCATAGTATACTGGAAGAACAAAAATGCGGGTTGCTGCCACTGGGTGGTATTTCGGTAAACGTTCCGCCTCCGGATTTTCAATTTCTTTTCCTGACAAGGCATTGTATCTCGCATTTTTTGTCCTCCGGGATCGTTTTAAGGCATTTATACGATTTTGGTATTTTTTATACGACATATTTTGCCGAGTTGGATCTGAGCCGACTGGAAGAAATACTTAAACTGGAGAATCAATTCTTGCTTTACCGGATCTTTTTGGATGTGTTGCACACATATCTGGGGATGCCAGAACCGGGCGAGCAGGGAGAACAGGGTGAACAGGGAGAACAGGTTGAACGGGGTGAACAGGGTGAACAGGGTGAACCAGATGATATGGGTGAATCAGGAGAATTGGGAGAATTGGGAGAATTGGGTGAGCAGGTTGAATGGGGTAATCTGGGTGAACAGGTTGAGACTTGTGAGCCGGGTGAACTGCTTGCTCAGAAGAAAACGCCTGTTAATCAAAATATTACAGATAGGGTATTAGAAAATATTATCAGTCACCCGTGTGGAGGAGGCTCTCAGAAAGGATTGGAAAATATGTGGGTATACCGTCGGAAAGCAATAGGAGCGGTAAGGCTTATCAGGTCCCGATGGAAGTACCAACTGGTTGAGAAACAGGCATTTCGGAACCGGTTCCTGCGAGCGGTACAAAATGTATTTTTGAAAGGAGTATTTGATAATTCTTCGTATAAGATAAGAATGGAAACTTGTTGTTACTTCAGAATAAAAATCTTGTAGTATGTGGATCAAGGTTTTACGATCATTACCGTTAAACAGGACAACTAAATTGTCTTTGGTCTTATCGACAGTTTTTCAGGCAGTTCTGGAGCTGGCCGGCCTGGCTGTTTTGGTCCCGGTATTGTTGCTGGTTTTGCAAGATCAGGGAATTCAGAACAACAAGTACCTGCAAATGCTCTATGATTTTATTGGAGTGGAGAATTACGGCTCATTTTTACTTATTGTCCTGTTTTTTGTGGTGGCTTTTATTATTTTGAAAAATTTTGTACTTCACAAAATGAACAATTACAGGAACCGTGTTTTGTTGAAAATTTATACCACTTACAGTTCAAACTTATACGATAAGTACATTTCCAACGGGTTGCAATTTGTAAAAGAGACGGGACATACTACTTTATCCCACAATATATTAGCCGTTACGTATCAATTTGTGTTCGGGTATTTGTCTGCCGCCCTTATGCTTGTGGCCGATATCCTGTTGTGCCTGCTGATTTTTGCATCTTTATGTTTTGTAAATGTTTACATTGCCGCATTGGAAATTATACTTTTTACACCTATTGTCCTGTTTTATCATTATAAAATTGCCGGAAAGATGCAGGAAGCCGGACGGCTGGATAACAAGGCCAAACGGGATCTGTGGCGGATCACTTCAGAGACTTTTCGCGGATTTGCCGATGTTGTGGTGAATCGTTTTTTGCCGTACCTGCAGAAGTCGTTTGATACCGGCGTGCGGGATGTTAGCCGGAGTAAAATCAGGGTAGAGCGCCTTAAAAGCCTTTCTTCCAAATCAGTAGAGGTTGCTATCATGTTGATGATAGTAGGGTTTGTAGCCGGGTTCTATTTTATTGGTGACAGCAACCGGCAATTTTTACCCCTGATCGGAATCTTTGCGGCCGCCTCCCTTAAACTGTTGCCCTCGGTCCGCTCCATCTTGTCCCTGATTGGCACCATGCGGAATACGAGCTACACCCTGGATGTCTTGTTTTTTGCCGAGTCTGAAACCGCCCTGACGACACCCGGAAAATTGGAAGAACCCGGATCCCCGGAACCTTTGACATTCAATTCATTTATGGAATTCAGGAATGTTTCTTTTGGTTTTGGGCAGGGAGAACCGGTGTTGCAGAATGTGTCGTTCAAAATCCATAAGGGCGAGCGCGTGGGAATCTCGGGCCCAACGGGCAAAGGAAAAAGCACGTTGATGTATTTGATGATGGGTCTTTACAGGCCGCAAACTGGGACGATCCTGGTTGACGGCGTCCCACTCGGCAAAAAAAATATGGACGCCTGGCACGCTCAGATCGGGTATGTTTCGCAGGATGTTTTTATTACCGAGGGGACTTTGGCACAGAATGTTACACCATCTGGCGAGGATGATCAGGGGCAGTTGGAGGATTCCCTGAAAACGGCATCGCTCAGCGATTGGCTGGCAATACTGCCGCAAGGGGTCGATACGCCTATCGGGGAAAGCGGGTCACGCCTCTCGGGTGGTGAGCGTCAGCGGGTTGGGATTGCCCGGGCACATTTTAAAAAAGCCGGGATTTTGTTTATGGACGAGCCGACTTCTTCGCTGGATCCGGCCACAGAAGCCGGGATCACAGGAACATTGCTGCAGGAATTCATGAATCGGGACAAAACCGTTGTGATCATTTCACACAGGGAAAGCCTGCTGGCCCAATGCGACCGCATCATTGATATTACAGAATGGACACGATAACCGGGAAAATCCTGAGAGAATGACAAAAAGGGATATGGATAATTCTTTTGTATATAAAATTGCTGGTCATTTTATTGAAATTGTCTGGAATCTGCCGGAAGGACAAAAATGGCATTTACCGGGTTTTATGCCTTTTTTGTATAAAAACCCGGATAACACAACAGATAAAAAATTGGTAACGATCCATATCGTTCCCTTGGATGACAACCAACAACTCCCGGAACCCCAGGAATCCCAGGAATCTCCGGATCCCACGGAATCTCCGCGCCGGAAATACTTTGGGCGAAAAATTGCTGCTTTTGATATAGAAAACGGAAAATGTGAATTGCATAAAAAGGACAATAAGTATAAATTTCTGGTTTTTTCCGTTGAAGGCGACCTTTCCATCCGGTTGGAAATGAATAGAAATCAATCCGTAATGACTTGCTCCTGTGCACTTTACAAGCAGCAATTCAAAGCAGCTGCGCCAAAAGAGACAGCTGCGGACAAAGCGGCTGCTGCGCCAAAAGAGACAGCTGCGGACAAAGCGGCTGCTGCGCCAAAAGAAGCAGCTGCGAACGACTCGGCAAGCTTTTTTGAAGCACCGGATCCGCACCACTTGCGGTTCGCTTTGTGGATGGGGTTGGCTTTTGCAGGAATTCCCGAATGGACCACGGCCATCCACGCCTCGGTCATAATCCATGAAAATCAGGCAGTTCTGTTCCTCGGGGAATCGGGAACGGGAAAAAGCACGCACACCCGGCTTTGGCTGGAAAACATTCCGGGCACCCGACTGCTGAACGACGACAGCCCCGTGCTCAGGCTGCAGAAATGCGAGGACCAACACACCTTATATATATATGGTTCGCCGTGGAGCGGGAAGGGGCACGTTTACCGCAACGAAAGTTACCCCGTGGCTTCCATTGTGCGATTGCAGCAGGCTCCGTTTAACAGGGCTTCGCGACTGAATGTGGTACAGGGGTTTGCGGCTTTGTACCCTTCGTTTCCGCCGGCTTATCTGAAAGATGAGGATTTACACGAGGACATTTGTACCGTGATTTCCGAGACTCTCAAAGCGATCCCGGTTTACCGGCTGGAATGTTTGCCCAAGCCATCGGCAGCAGAGCAGATTTTCCGAAAAATTTTTGGCGGGGATGAAGAAAAGAGCATCGCATAAAATAAATATGACAAATCGTTATAAATTCCTGCCCAACAAAGATGTGCTTCAACTCCTTGAAGAACAGATCGCTGCGGGCCAATCTGTGCGTTTGCCGGTCAGGGGGAACAGCATGAGCCCCGCTCTTATGGACAAACGCGACACCGTTCTGCTGCGACCCGTGAATCCCTTGCAGATCAAGGTCGGCCATGTGATCCTCTACCGCTGGAAAGACAGCTTCCTTATGCATCGGGTAGTCGGGATGAAAGAAGCTTCCGGCAGCCTCCCCAAGCGGTTCATCTGCCGAGGAGATGCATTGCAAAGCACTGAAATTGTGCCGGTTGAAGATGTGATAGCACTTGCCGAGTTGCCGGCCCACAGCCTCCTGACGCTGCTGGTGCGGAGAGCTATGCTGCTGGCGCGGCGGGTTGGTGGGTGGCTGCGGCGGGTGGTGCAACGTACACATTGTTCGTTTCGTTGATATTCAGACAGTTATGAAATTCAAGCCCCGGGGGGTCGAAATTCGTAAGTCGTTGAGAATGAGGCAAACGAACAATGTGTACGTTGCACCCTTTTTAGCGCCGCAGCCGCAGGCTATTGAGCACAACCGAGATGGAGCTGAAGGCCATGGCGGCGCTGGCCCACATAGGATTCAGAAGCAGACCGGTGAAGGGGTAGAGGACGCCTGCGGCAATAGGGATACCCAGGGTGTTGTAAACAAATGCCCAGAAGAGATTTTGGCGGATGATGCGGACGGTCCTCCTTGACAGTTTGATGGCTTCCGAAAGAAGCGTCAGATCCGAAGTCGTAAGGGTCACCTGCGCAACATCCATAGCAATATCCGTTCCCTTGCCCATAGCAATACTCACGTCGGCGCGGGCAAGTGCCTGGGAATCATTGATCCCGTCGCCAACCATTGCAACAAACAGGCCCTGATCCTGGAGTTTCCGGATGTAGTCTTCTTTTTCCTGGGGTAAAACACCTGAGACAACGTGCTCTATGCCGAGTTCGGTGGCGACGGAGGCTGCAGTCCTGTGCGAGTCTCCGGTTAGCATATGCACCTGGATATTCATTTTTTGCAGTTGTTCCAGGGCAGGTGGGGTCGTATCTTTGATCGGATCCGTCAATGCAACAACGGCCAGAACTTGAGTGGAATCTCCAAAGAACACAATGCCTTTTCCTTCCTGTTGCCACTGGTGTACCATTTTGATAATGGAACGATCCAGCGTATTACCTGCCGGAACTCCATCAACCGGCTGATCAGAAAGTTCATTACCCGGCTCACCGCCTCGTGAAAGCCGATCGTCCATTGGCTGACCCTCCCCCCGAACAAAACCCCAATTCCCGGCACGGAAATTTTTCTCTTTAAAGGAAAACTCGATGCCTTTTCCGGGGATGCTTTCAAAGCGATCCAGCAGCGCAGGAGCCACATCTTCCTGCTGTAGGTAACGGACAATGGCCTCGGCAAGGGGATGCTCGGATTTCGTTTCGCCGGCAAGGAAAACGGCTTTTTCAGTTTCGGTAGGTATTTTTGTCCAAAAAATTGTCTCAACCTCGGGCTTTCCTTTTGTCAGCGTACCTGTTTTGTCCAAAACCACGCAATCTACTTTGCCCATATTTTCCAGGGCATACGCGTCTTTAATCAAGATGTGATTTTCAGCTGCTTTACCAATCCCAACCATCAAGGCGGTAGGTGTGGCCAGTCCCAGGGCGCAAGGGCAGGCAATGACCAAAACGGAAACGGCAGCCAGCAAAGCCATTGAAAAATAAGCAGTTCCACCAATTAGCATCCACAGGACAAAAGTGATCACAGCAATGTTGATCACAACCGGGACAAAAATGGAACTGACCTTATCGGCAATTTTCTGAACGGGCGCCTTGCTTCCCTGCGCTTCCCGCACCATGCGCACAATTTGTGCAAGGACGGTTCCGCTCCCGACCTGGGACGCCTTGATGGTGAGGGATCCGCGTTGGTTGATGGTCCCGGCAAGCACTTTGTCGCCGGCCCGTTTTTCCACGGCAACAGGTTCGCCGCTTATCATGCTTTCATCCACGTACGAAAGTCCCTCATCCACAATGCCATCCACGGGAATCCGTTCCCCCGGCCGCACCAAAACCCGGTCATCCACCTGGAGCATAGAAACGGGAACTTCCTTTTCGGTGGCCATTGCCGAGGCAGCACCGCCGGCAGAACCCATGGCAGCAGCACCGCCGGCAGCACCGCCGGCAGCACCGCCGGCAGAACCCATGGCAGCAGAACCGCCGGCAGCTTCCCCGCCGGTGGGGCAGGAAGCACTTGCGCCTTGCACAAGGACGCGGGCGGTTTTGGGTTGGAGGCCCATCAGGCCTTTGATAGCCGAGCCGGTTCTGTTTTTGGCCCTCTCTTCCAGGAACTTACCCAGTAAAACAAAAGACAGGATCATGCCCGCCGCCTCGTAATAAACATGCACATCTATCCCTCGGCTCACGAAAAATTCCGGAAACAACGTATTAAATAAGCTGTAAACAAAAGCCACTATGGTGCTCAAACTGATAAGCGTATCCATATTGACCATTTTTTTGCGCAACATTTTCCAGGCGCGGATGTAATAATTGCGCCCGGCAAAAAACATAATGGGCAGAACCAGCAGCAGCATAACCCAATTAGCAGGGGCCCAATGCATAAAAGCCATAGAAACGATCATCAGAGGAACGGAAAATAACCACGCAACTATCACGTTGGTTTTCATCTGTTTATATTGCTTTCGCTGCGCATCTTCCTGCTTCTCCTCTGTATTTTCATCCGGAATGATCAACCTATAACCAATGGCGCGCACTTCTGCCTGGATCTGGTAGGGGCTGATCTGTGCCTGGTCGTATGACACCAGTACTGTGCCTGCTGCAAAATTGACAGAAGCCTCTTTGACGCCCGGCAGCGAACGCACCTTCTTTTCAACGTTCATCGCACATCCGGCACAACTCATGTCTAAAACGGGAAATGTATCTTTTGGCATAAAAATCTGTACTTATATGTGTTGTATATAAATGGCAATTTGTGTGCCAAGCGATAAGCAGCGCACAGTGGTGCAACGTACACATTGTTCGTTTGGTTGATATTCAGGCAGTTATGAAATTCAAGCCCCGGGGGGTCGAAATCCGTAAATCATTGATCCTGAGGCAAACGAACAATGTGTACGTTGCACCACTGTGCCTCCCAAATACCGAAATCAAACCCAAACCCACCGAAAACCGGACAAAATTGACCATTTATGAAATCTTGTTGTATTGAAACATGAAATTTGTTACCTTTGGATAACCTAATAGATGAAAAGAACCGACTTCTGTGTAAGAAGAAAGTTCGAAAAAACAAAGCAAAATAACTACATAAGTCTTTGTATTACACTTGTTTAACCTGAAAGAAGTAAGGATAGGCAAGCCTCGATTCTTTACGCCTAATTTTCAAAAATACATCCTTAAAAATTGTAACTCACCCACAACCAATAGTAATATTTTTTATTTGTTTCATCAGGTAAAAATTTATTAATTTTGAAGTGAAGTGGTAGCCCCCAACAAAACCCCAAGCACTCACACGACCTGAAAGAACCTGATGAATAACAAAACATATTACTGGTACGTTGCCGTGACGTACCGTAAAGAGCGGATCATAAAACAGGAATTGGACAAAATGAACATCAGGAATTTTGTCCCTTTCCGCCAGGTTATCAAGGAACGGAACGGGAAAAAAGTCAAAACCACTCAATTAGTCATACCGGGTTACGTTTTTATATATACAGATCCAAAAACAAGCATGACCCTCACGCAGAAACTGGCTTTCAGCATGAGGTACCTGAAAGGACCCAAAACCTATAATCCCATTACCATCCCGGAAAAGCAGATGCAGGATTTCGTATTCCTGCTCACTTTCTCCGATGAACAAACAAACCTTGTCCCCTGCAACCTCAAACGCGGTGACAAAGTACGCATCATTAAAGGTGTTTTTTCAGGAATAGAAGGGGAGCTCATCCGCATCAAAGGCCACAAGCGTGTGGTCGTGCGCCTGGAAGGAGTGGCGGCCGTGGCAACCACCTACATCCCCGCCTCGTTTTTAGAGCGCATTGAACCAGAGGCTTAAAGCCGAGTCCCGCGTTGCCCGCCTTCCGGAGCACTGCCCGCCTTCCGGAGCACTGCCCGCCTGCCCGCAACCCGGCCTGCCCGCAACCCCGCAACCCCGTAACATTCAGCAAATTCACACAGATGCCCCGTCGGATCTGCAAAATCTGATACGGAAATCATGTTTAAAACAAATATCAAGACCCTATTCAGGGATGTCCGTTCCATACCTTTGGAATCCGGCAATCCCGATCTGGTAGCGCATATCAGTTTCGGGTACAGAAACCTGTTGATCCTGGCATATACCATGCCCTGGGTCACAGAAACATTGGGGAACCAGGCACAACCCCAGGCACTGACGGCCCGCCTGCTTGAAGCATCCCAAATGCTGGCCGCTGATCTAGACAAAGACATGACAGCGGAAGACCGGACCCGCTGCATACTGTATTTACTGCATTCGCTCTGTTTTCATTACAATCCGGAACACATGCTGGTCGCCCAAAACGCGGTTACCGAGATACTGGACTCGGTTGATTCAAACAAATTTCTTCAACTGAAAGACTCGCCCTACATCTGCAAGATCCTTTGCTACGATTACTACTTCCGGACAGACAAAAAGTCATGCAAAAAAGCGGAAAAGATGCTGACCCAATGGAAGGAACAACAACAGCAAGACGGTTCCTGGAACGGGATTACCCTGGATTATGCCCTGCAACGCCTGGAATCCTATGCGTTGTATTCAGATGTGGTGGACCGGAATAAATTCGAAAAAACGATCCGCAAATCATTGCATTATTACGCGGATCTTCCACAGATCAAAAACGAAGTCCGCTTTCTGTTCCTGTTGGCCCAAATGGGCATATTCAGTAATTACCCGGAACAGGTAGAACAGATAATGAATAACGTACTGCAGGGAAAAGTTTCGGAAACTCCAACCGGCAGCATCTCGGACGTAAACATCTCGGACGTAAACAGAACGAAAGATCCCAATATGCTTACAGCCCTCCGGTTCCACATCCTTGCCCTGTACCTGCTGAACACGGAACAGGAATAAGACCGGCACGAAATCTACAAAAGCTTTTTTATGGAAAATGAAGAAAATGGATTCCAGAAAATTGAAAAACGCATCTTAAAGCGTTTTGATTTTTTAAGGTTCAATTACCTGAAATACTGGGTGGTTGCTGTAATAGACATCATCATATCCGTTGTCTGTTCAATGGCGGTTTTCCTTATCTACTTCCCCTTGTCGGAACCGCTTTCCAGACGCTATCTGCTGATGGTGATCCTCTTCACGGCAGTGGTCAGCATGATTTCCTTCTACCTCTTGAAAACTTACCGCAACATCATCCGGTATATGACGGTAAAAGGCTTGTTGCCGCTGGGTTACGCAGTGATTGTTAAAACCATATTCCTGACTTTAGCCCTCTATTTGACCCAATTGCTTACCAGGGATGTACTGATCAAATTCTTTCTCATAGACCTGCTGCTAACTTACGTTGCCCTGATCACCATTCGCCTGGCCATGATCATAGTTTACGATCTGGTGAACCAAAAGATAGGCAATCATACCATGAAGGTCCTGATCTACGGCGACGACGAAAAGGCCGCATCCATGCTCGTGCGCCTTCACAAAAGCCCCCATTACCGCCCGGTAGGATTCATCATGTACGGAAAGGAATCCACCATATACCGTCTGAACGACATGAACATTTACCACTTCCAGACCAGCGAGGGTGTGAAAAAGATCATGAACAAATACGAAGCCCAGGCCATCCTGTTTTCCTCCTACAAAGGCGTACAGGCTGAAAAAGAACGGCTCATTCCGTTCTGTGCCGAGCAGAAAATCAAGATCATGATCTCCCCGCCTATTGACGAATACGGGGAAAATGATCCCATCCGCCTG